>OJBC01000002.1_pt1 | contig 299655 bp, 255 predicted proteins | sample 1590351 | NCBI WGS metagenome assembly OJBC01 (sample SAMN05416892, study PRJEB24817) | seawater metagenome | isolation source: Sea water | place: Canada:Atlantic | collected 2013-11 | reverse complement strand
TTTAAATCGTCAATAACTGCGTTGTTTTCAATCCCAATAGCCCGCTATTACTCGATAATATGCTCCTGCATTGCCCGAATGACTTACATCCATGTAATAATCAATCAAACGCCTTGTTATTGAACAACTTATCCTCGCTTAATATTGGTCAATAACTTATTACATTTGGTATAAATATAAACTATCGCCGAATATTAACGTAGCCAATTTATTCAGCTAATTTACTAACCAAAAAGACCTTTTAATTTATCTTTGAGTTTGTCTTTAACCTTTTCTTTTACTTTATCTTTAGCGCCGGAGCTTACATCAGGGCGTATTTTTACTTTATGAAATGGTCCGGTAATTTTAATCGGTATTACCACACCAGAGTCAGTACTTTCTGCTGCTTGCCCTTGAGTTGACGCTACTAATTTTGATTTAATATGCAAGTTAACCTTGGTTTCAGGTAAGTCGATATCACCAGTGCCCGATATTCTGATAAAGGGATTATCTAAAGACAAATTATCAGTATTAGCGACACCGTTATTAAGTGTAAATTTCCCGGTTAAAGCGGCAAAGTCGGTTTTTTCTGCATTACTAAAGTCACTGTCTAAACTTACTGCAGATAAGTTACCTTGCATTATGTTACTCGCACTTTTTGCAATAGCGGCTAAATTTAAGCCTTTAACTGCACCGTCGATAAAGCTAATGTCGAGCTGGCCATTAAGTTTATTAATAAACTCACGTTGGCTAAGCCCTTGAGTTGAAAGATCCCAAGATAATTGACCTTTACCTAGTAGTTTGTCAAAGCCAATTGCATCGGTAAGTAAGGGCTCGGCGTTAATATTAGCTAGCTCAAATTTAGTCGTGATCTGGTAAGGCTTTTTACTCGCATTAACGCTAATTTTACCGCTGCCATTACCTTCATAACCCTGGAAACTTTTTAATTGCACATCAGCAACACTATTGTTTAACACAATCGCTAATTCATTTTTACCAAGCTTGATATCACGTACCAATAGTTGACTCGATTGAATTGAAATATTGGCATTTATTGACCCTAATGCTGACAAATCAACCGGGGTATTATCCCAAACTATGGGTTGAGCCGCTTTATCATCGCTTGGTGGTGTTTCAACGACAGTGCTTGGTTCAGGCAAGTATGGATTTAGATCAAGCACGCCTAAATCGATTTTACTGGTAATATTAACTGGCGTTGTTAAAGCTATGCTAGTTGTGCCTTTAAACTCGAGGGCGTCTAAACTAACAATTAACTGTTCTAGACTCAGCTTATTGTTAGTAAAGCCAATATTACTTTTAATTGAAAACTTATTGAATGCTTCATCTTTAGCTGGCAATTGAATATTTTGCCAGTTGAGTAGCTCTTTAACCGAGTCACCGGAAACCGATAACTTGCCGCTTAACTCTTTGCCCTGTTGTATAACTTCACCTTGGTAATTTAATTTCAGCAAAGCGGATGATAAATCTAATTCTACAGAAAATGGCTGATTATTTATGGCCTTAGCGGGTGAAGTTATGCTCGATTCAAGCTCAAGCACTTGCGCCATATACCTTACACTGCCTGTGAGTTTAAGAGGTTGTTGTAAAGAAGGCAGTTTTACCGCTAAATTTAGTTGGTCGATAACCTGTGTTTGCTTATTTTGATGATCAATAAAAGTGAGCTTGCCACCATTAATTTCTACTTGGCCTAAACTAATATCAAAACCGTCGGGCAGGTTTACCGACTGACCTTTATTTGATTGCTCCTCTGCATTATTTTCTTTACTGTTTTCTGTAGTTTTTTCAGCGCCTGTTAATGTTGAAAACTGCCAATTAACACTGCCATCAATATTCTTCTCTAAGAGGATGTCAGGATTATTAATCACAAACTTTTCAATCGCCAATTCTCCCGAAAACACTGAAAGCCAAGGGATATGAATCAGTAACTCGTTAATACTCGCCATGTCTGACTTAGAGCCACCAGCCGCATTAGAAAAATGCACATCTTTTAATGTTACAGACAAGCTAGGAAAAACACGTAAACTCTGCTCGCCATTAACCGTTAATGTACGTCCGGTAGATTGTTCAACGTTAGTACTGACCCGGTTAACAATATCTTCTGTTGAAATTAACTGTGTTGCAACCACAGCTAATAAAATAATGGCAAGAATAAATATAATGAAGGATTTTAAAAATATGTTCATAGCAGCTCTTAGGTAACTAAAGTTATTGCCTACTATAGTAAAAAAGAAGATTAAATTCATCGAATAGGCAAATAAAGACTCGAGTATTTTGTAAACCAAGCAAATAAATGCATTAAGTAAATTTGCTGTACAAATAGGTTGGGGTTCATGCCGTAATATAGGTTTTAAAAATCGTATTATACCTATAACGTTACTAAGTTATCGTGATGCTGACTCACCTAAAACACTCGTGAAAAATATACAAACAAACACAAAAAATGTATTGATTAAAAATAAATTAGACATATTATGTCAAGGTTGCGATCAATTACTGGAGTTTAACATGCAGCGTATTGTCTTATTCTTATTAACTAACTTAGCGATTATGGTTGTGCTAAGTATTACCATGAGCATTTTAATGTCAGTATTTGGCATTGATCGTCAGGGCATGGGCGGCTTACTGGTTATGGCGAGTGTTTTTGGTTTCGGTGGTGCTTTTATTTCATTGCTAATGTCTAAATGGATGGCAAAGCGCTCTGTTGGTGCTTATGTGATTGAACAACCAAAAAATAACACTGAAAAATGGTTACTTGAAACGGTTAAGCGTTATGCCCAACAAGCTAAAATTGGTATGCCTGAAGTAGCCATTTTTGATTCACCCGATATGAATGCTTTTGCAACCGGTGCCAATAAAAATAATGCCTTAGTAGCGGTTAGTACTGGTTTATTGCAGCACATGACACAAGAAGAAGCTGAAGCAGTTATTGGCCATGAAATTAGCCATGTCGCTAATGGAGATATGGTAACGCTAACGCTAGTGCAGGGGGTAGTAAACACCTTTGTAATTTTCTTGGCTCGAGTGATTGCTGGTCTTATTGATAACGCTACTCGAAGCAATAATTCAAATGGTGCAGGTTTAGGTGGCTTTGCTTATTTTGGTATCGTATTTGTATTAGAAATGCTGCTAGGTGTGCTAGCGAGTACTATTGTGGCTTGGTTTTCAAGAAAAAGAGAATTTCGTGCAGACATTGGCGGTGCAAAGTTAGCTGGTACATCAGCAATGATTGGTGCTTTAGAGCGACTTAAACGTAGTCAAGAAAGCCATTTAGAGGGTTCTATGATGGCATTTGGTATAAATACTAAGTCTTCATTTAGCCAATTATTTGCAACGCATCCGCCGTTAGAAGACCGCATTAATGCATTAAAGTCTATCTAGAAATACGGTTATAAAAGCAAAGTTTTATCGGTAAACACGCTTGCTAAATGATATGTAAAAAGCGCTAACCTTGGTTAGCGCTTTTTATTTTCAGTGCACCGACCTATAAGTAGCTTAACGAATATTTAAAGCGCCTAATGCTGTTAATTTGGTGCTTTTGTGAATTCTTACCCTGCTAGAAAGATAAGTTCCTTTCAACAAATTTATAATGCAGGAGCATAGTGCTCAGGGTGTGCTAATTTAAAATCATTAATAACATTTTGAAATTCTTTGTTTTTATAAAGTTCTTCCGATAATTGTTGATATTTTTTAGCTGAATGAGCAATTTTAGATTTTTTTGATAAAGCAATAAAAAGTAATGCGGCATCATCTAAATCGACGGTCATTTTCTTCATACCTTTATTACTCGAACTTTGAAACTTTTCGAGTTCGTTAAACTCAGTTGAAATGACAACGTCAACTTTACCCGCGGCTAAAACACGAAATGCAGCCGCCATATCATTAACGTAAACTTTTTCAAAGTAGTCATCGGGCGCATTATCAAATTTTTCAAACTGTTTTATGCCCTTTAATACCGCTATTTTTAACCCCTTAAGATCTGCAAACTTAGTTATTGTTGGGCCGTTTTGGTTAACATAAAGAGACTTCTTACTTAATGATCCATATACCAGTAAATGTGCGAATTCTCGGCGTTCAGGTGCGTCTAAAAGGCCCGACATAATATCCACTTTGCCAGCTTTTAACATGCCTAAACAACGCCAAATAGAGTTGTCCTTTGTATATTGAATTTCATAACCGAGTTTATTAAATAAATAGCTTGTAGCGGCAATATTTTCACCAATAGGTGCTTGATTGGGCTGTACAATCTGGTAAGGCGGAAAATGTGAAACGCACATGGTTAATACTTTATCTTTAGCAGCAAAGACTGAGTTTGTGTGGGAAATTGATAATATAAATATCAAAAAAGGAATATATTTTTTTAACAATGTAAGGGCTCAAAACTAGGGCGTAAAACTTTATATATTATAAGGTAAGTAAAAAAAGAAATACAATATAGAGAGCAAGAGACTTTATTTGAAATAAATGATACTGACGGGTAACTAGGTTACAGTAAAGTTAAGCCACCTCAACTATAAAATAAATTTCAGACGATAAGTTTAGGCCTGCTGATTACACAATAAAAAATATATTTTTTAATATTATGCGTTAAATTCATTTGCTAAATTATTATGTCCAATTATTTTACAGTAATTATAACGTTGTGAATTTTAAAATATTTAATATATTGAAATTTAATAATAAATTATAGTTGGCTTGCTTTGTGCTTTTAGCTGTTTTGTGGATTAATGAGTGTGTCTAGCTTAGAAAACAGTAAGTGATGTTGTTTCACTTTAGTATTTACCTCAAGAGAGTTTGCTGAGGGATTAAAAGGAATATCAAATGAAATTTAAAATTTTGAAAGTTGCAATTGTAAGTATTTTTTTGTCTGTAAGTAGTTTTGCTAGTGCTACTTTGATACCTTTTGGTATACAAACCGATATCGATACAAGTACCTTAACCAATAACGGATGGAGTTTAAACTTTCAGTCAAGCTGGGGATCACAAGACGCCCATGACTACGATATGTTTGCTGGAATTGCTCTAGATGAATATGTCTTTATTGGCGCATTAGATATAGGAACTAATAACATAGCCTTAGGCTCTGCTGTGCTTTATTCTGATTTGTTAAACTATACCTTAGGTAATGCTACGAACGACTATAACGGTGCATCTTGGTATTTTAGAAACGATTACTCAATGGGCTTTGTTGATATAGGTGAAACAGTGACTTTAAACTCCGCTGATACATCTGCTGATAATGGTGCTTTATCAAAGTTATCATGGCATATGCATGATGACTATACTGCTGGATACAAAGTTGGAAACTATGCTAGTAACAGTAGCGGAGTGTATGAAAAAGTTGTATTTAGAGCTTCGGCAATCGACGTTCCAGAGCCATCTACATTGGCCATTTTTGCTTTAGGTATTATGGGCTTAGCATCACGTAAATTTAACAAGAAAGCTTAATGATTTCTTCTTTAAATGTGTAAAAACATCAATTGTTATGATTGGTGTTTTTTTGTATCTGGTGAATTCAAATATGCAGCCTAGATGCATTAAGTTTATTAATTTTTGAAGTTATTGTTTTGTTATTTACTGCGCTATTTAAGCTGCTTGGAGTGTACTGTTTTAGATATTATTGATATCAATAGATAGCGTTAACGAAACTAGCTCGGCAAACTAGTTTTAAATTATGCGCCCTTGAAGGTACATTTTTTAGTGTTTATATTATTGAACCACCATGACAGGTTTTATAACAAAATATTAAATAGTTAGATTTTTATCAAATATTCAATTAGTTAGTAACTTGTTTATGTCGAATTATTTTACAGTTAATAAATAGACAATAAACCCTGTAAATTTATTTTATTGAAATTTATAGGGTTTATTCTTTTGGTGTGCTTTTTGCTTTACTTCAGAAGTAAAAGTAAAACACAGGTAAAAGCTTGTACTAGTTCATTTACCTTATATAAAAGAAATAATAAATAACTAAGGGACATTACATGAAATTTAAATTATTGAAGGCGACAGTTGCTAGTTTGGCTTTATCTGTTTATGCAAGTTCAGCATTTGCTGGATTAATTACAAATGGTGATTTTGAGACAGGTGATTTTTCAGGTTGGTCTGTTTCACAGTCTGGCGGCTCGACACAAACAGTTCTTCCTGCATCTGGCGATCCAAGTCTGGGGGCATCTCCTACTTCAGATTTTTATGCATTCGCTGGAAATCAATCAGGTCCAAGTCAGAACATTTTTTGGCAATCAGTTGTAGTTCCTAATAACCTTTTATCAGCTAATTTCTCTTTTGATTATGCCTATCAAAACTTCGGTAGTGGATTCTCTAGCCCAAATACTTTAGCGTTCAATAATGTAAGTAACCAACAATTTCGTGTAGAGATTCTACTAGGCAGTTCACTTTTCGATTCTGTTGCACCAAGTGATATCGTATTTAGCGCGCTTCAAACAAACCCTGGAGACAATAATACTCAATCATGGACATCTTTTAATCAAAATATAACTGCTTCACTTTTAAGTTTGCAGGGACAAAACGTTTTAGTTCGATTTGCTCAAGCTGATAATAGTGGTCCATTTGATATCGGGTTTGATAATGTCTCTATTACTACAGAAACCACTAGTGTTCCAGAGCCATCCACATTGGCCATTTTTGCTTTAGGTATTATGGGCTTAGCATCACGTAAATTTAACAAGAAAGCTTAATAATTTCTTCTTTAAATATCTAAAAACATCAATTGTTATGATTGGTGTTTTTTTGTATCTAGTGGACTATAAATTAGAGAGAACTGTTAAATTTATGTTGTTGATAGTTTAAATGTTTAGGTTGGAACAATAACGTGAACTTAACTGAGTTTCATTAGCTTATTTATAGTTTATATAGTTTATATAGTTTATTTATAGCGAAAAATTGCCTGTTACTTGGTCATGTCAGTAATAATAAACGCTATGTAATATGTACCTTGCAGCAATAACGTAAGGTACATATTAATTAAAGCTAAGCTTTTTAATCTTATAATTATTTAATCTGAATACTATTTAAATGTACCCAGGCTGAGTCGCCATTATTAGAAAATTTGAATTGTATATAATTACCTTCAACTGAGACAAATTTCTTTATCGGTAAGGTATTTACGCCTCTGGCATAAGAGGTTAAGTCAACACAGTCAGCAGGTATTGCTCTTTTTACATAGTGTAAACTACCATAGCTGTTTTGCAGTTGTGTGATTCTATGAATTGAATTGAAATAAAGGCAGGTATAAGTGCCTCGCTCAATATATCCGGATCCATTTTTAATTTTTTCTACTTTAAGCATCTTAGGGGTTTTATATCCTAATTCAATCGCTTTACTATGGTTTACATCTCCGCCAATACCTTTGTAAATCATCTCTGCTAGTCTGACTTTACTGGCAGAGGAAAGGGATTTTAAGCCTTTTTCATAATACGTTCTTGCAACCTCAAGGTTTTTTGTTACACCAATACCACTATCATAATATTCACCAAGGTAGGCGTAGGTTTGTGAAGGATTTCTGTTTTTACTAAGCTGTTTATCTAACAGCTTATGTAGTAGCTCCACAGATTTACTTTTTTTATCTTTCGCATCGTAAATACGTTTCAAACCATAAGTGACCGAATCTATATTTGCAGAGAGTAAAGCATTATACATAGGCTCAGCTTTGGCATAGTCGCCTTTATTTAAATACCCTAGAGCTAAATTTGCTAACACTTGGTGTAGTTTATTTGTATGTTGGGAATTCTCTTTGGCCTTAACTCTTAATTTTTGCTTTTCTGTTGGTGATAATTTATTTTCTGAATTACCAGATATGCTGGTTATTATGCTCTCTGACTCTTCAGCAATAGTCGCGTGCAAATCTAAAATCAGCTGTTCGGCTTCTACTAAATAATTACGCTGAATAAGTTTATTTATCAGCATAATCTGATTTTTTTTCTCTTTTAGTAACCCAATTGTTGTTAATGCACTGTTGATCTTTTTATTGTCTATTTGTGCTATAGCAACTTTAATTCTGTGCTTATCTACATCATTTTGTTCAAACATAGCTGCGCTACAAGCCAGTACCAAAACTTCATGCGATGAAAAACGCTCTAAAACAGCTTTTGAATAATACTTGTGCTCTTGTTTGACATCTTTACTCGAGTTCCACTCATTACATAACTCTACTGCGTGGCTTGCAACTTGCATTTTTAAATACCACTTAGCCTGGGTTACTTCAAAAAATAATTTAGATATTACAACGCCAGAAATCAATATTAAGGATAATCTAAAGTATTGCGAATAATACTTGTAAGCTTTATTTATTGCCCACTGATCGGCGGCAGTCTTGTTTTGTTCTTTGTCAGCCAAAATTAATATCAGCCCAGTAAAAGAACCTAAAAAAGCACCCAATGATAAAGAAACAACGAACACGGTATTTGAGTTTATGAACTCATAAGATTTAACAAGCATCATAATGAAATACACAACAGCCATGAAGAAAAATGCTGATGCTATTACAATTTTACTTTTTTTTAATAACATAAATTTCTCCTAAAGTAATAAAAGCCAATTAATAATGCCAAAACTACCTAGCAATATTGAGGCTACTAGCAGTAGATTTCCTAAAAAGGTTGTAGGTGCTTTATATCCGCAGAAAGAGCATTTGTGTGCATTTGAAGATATTTGCTTTTCGCAATCAGGGCAGTTTATTAAACTCATTTTTTATTTTTACCTTTATATTAGCTTTGGTTAACGTGCGTTGGTCGTTAACTTACTGAGCTGGGAACAGTAAAAATATCGTAATATTAATGGTTTGTACTTGCTTTAACTAATCCGACTTTATGATGAACATAACCGACAAAAGATTATAAAGTGCTGTTAATTCAGCCTATTGCTATTAATAGTGCTTAGTATTCTATTTGGGTTGAATAAAATCGGAAGGCGATTTTTTGAAAGCTGTTTTAAAGCTGCGACTAAAATAGCTTGATGAATTAAAGCCAACTAAATCAGCAGTATTAGAAATTGATTTACCAGCGAGTAATAATGCTTTTGATGCTTGTAATCGATAATTACGAATAAACTCGGCTGGCGTTTGATCAAATAATGCTTTCATTTTTCTTTGTAATTGTCGTTCGCTCATCGCTATTTGATCGACTAACTGTTCAACACTAAAGTCGCTATTACTATAGTTTTTTTCAACGATGTTATTCAATTTAGTATTAAAGTGCGTATCTCGCTCAGATATGTATTGAGTCTCATGACTTTGAGATGTGCTATTAGACAAGTTAAGCAATGAAGTTCTTTTAGTTAACGTGTTTTGCACTTTTAGTAATAATTCTTTGGTATCAAAGGGTTTTGCAATGTAATCAATAGAGCCAAGTTCAAGCCCTTTTAATTCACTTTCTTTATCCGCTTTAGCGGTGAGCAAAATAACGGGGATATGACAAGTGTTGTCATGCTGCGCTAGTTGTTGCACTAATTGATAACCATCAAGCTCAGGCATCATTACATCTGAAATAATGATGTCGGGTATTTCTGCTATCGCAATTTCTACCCCTAATAAACCATTTTTTGCTGTTATTACTTGGTAATGAGTTGAAAAAATTTCAGCTAAAAATTCACGCAACTCATTGTTGTCCTCAACAATTAGAATGTTTTGTTTTCCGGGTACTGTACGGGGCTTTTTATTCGCTGCTAAGAGACTTATTTCATTTTGTGGTGTTGAGATTTTTTGTGGTTGAACAATACCATAGTCATTAATAGTTAACATAAATGATACAGAGTGGCTTGCAATGCTAATACATTCAATTTTCCAACTGTTTTGTTGGCAAATTTCTCTAACAAAAGCTAATCCTAGGCCAAAACCTTGTTCACTATCTGGCTGCCCTAAGCGTTCAAATCGCTCAAAAACTTTTTCAGTTTCTAATGTTGTTAATCCTTGGTGTGCGTTTTCAATGACAAGTTGATATTGACAACCTTTAATTCTAGAGTGCAGCTTTACCCAACCATTACTCATTGTATATTTAAGCGCATTACTGAATAAATTTTCGATTACTGATGATAACTCATGATTATCAGCATAAATTGTGGCGTTACTATGCACATTTTTTGATAATTTAATGTTTTTAGCCTGTAATAACGGCTCAAAGGCAATAATGTATTTATGTAATAACTCATCAATAGCAATGTTTTCTTGGGCTTTATCTTGTTTATCGATAGATGTTAAATGCAGTATTTTTTCAACTAAACTAAAAAGCCTTTTACTGTTGTTATTGGCCATTTTTAACAGTTTATTCTGTTTAGTGTTAAAAGTATTATCTGTAATTAACTGCTCTAATGGCGCTGTAATTAAGGTAAGTGGGGTGCGTAGCTCATGTGAAATATTAGCAAATAAATTTTGTTTTTGGATTAATAGGTTATTTACTTCAGCCGTTCGCTCTGCAATTTTATTCTCGAGTTCTTTTTGGGCTACTTTTGAACGTTTTACACGAATACTGTAAGCCGTAAAAATAAGACTAATTATTATCAAGAAATATAGCGTGTAAGCTATGTTGGTTTGCCAAATTGGCGGATGAACATTAACCGTTAGTAATTGAGTGTTTGGTTGCCAAATACCTAAATGGTTAGTTGATTGTACTTCAAGCTTTAATAATCCATATTCTTGATTGAGAAATTGAATTGTTTGCGTGTTATCAAGCTCGTTCCATTTTCCGTGATTAAGTTTATATCGATATTTTAATTTAGCGGGCGAGCGATAATCATCAACAATTAAAGTAATACTGAAACTATTTTCATCCGCACTTAAGTTAAGTGCGCTTTCACCGATAATTCGCTGTTTTTTATCTGACTCAAGCAAGTGCAAAGTTACAAAATTAATTGTTGGTGCAAAGTTACTCGAGGTAAACTGTTGAGTATTAACCTTAGTTACACCTTCAGTGCCTGAAAAATATAACCAACCATCTGGCGCTTTGAAGATACCTTTGGTATTAAACTCGTTCCCTTGCACACCGTCTTTTTTAGTGAATTTAGTGGTTTCATTATTAATTAAGTTAACGCGATATAAGCCATTAAAGGTGGTTAGCCATAATACTTCGTCTGACTCTTCTGCTATAGCCTGAATATATTGGCTGTCTAAAGTTAACGGGAAAGCAGTGAATTTATCTTCTGTGGTTGAATATCGATATAGACCAAAGTTAGTGCCTAGCCATAAACCACTTTCACCTTCAAAAATATAATAAACGGTTGCATTGATATATTCATCGTCGAGCAAAGTGTAATTGGTAATGCTGTTTAAGTGCTGATTGTATTTATCGATTCCGGCTCTTGAACCAATCCAAATATTGCCTTGTTTATCTTCTTTTAGGGCATATATTGACAAACTTTGTAATTCACCTCGGGGATCGTTTAGTTGGCCAATATTATCGAACTCAGCCGTTTTCTCATCTATTAACCGGCTAAATCCACCTTCCCAGCTCGCCATAAATATATCGCCATTACGTGCTTGAATTACATCTAATACAGCGTTCTCTCTGATGTAATGACTTGAAAAGTCGTTTTTAGTGAAGTGCGATAGCTCTTTTAACTGTTTGTCTAAATGCACAAGCCCTTGGTTGGTTCCTAGCCAATATGTATTGTCAGATGATTTAATTATTTTTAAGGCGAAAGCTTGATGTACTCTATCTAAAAAAGAAAGCTGTCCATTCTCACCAAGTTTGTAGCGAAATAGTCCACTGATAGAACCAGTCCACATTTCGTTATTTTCAACGAGTAAAGAGTTAATATCATCAGACTTTAAACTTACATTATTTGCAGCGTATTGGTAGCTTTGGAACCTAAAACCATCATTTGGAATTGATATTACACCCATTTGCTGGCTGCCAAACCACACAGTACCATCGGCACTGGTATAAGATGAGCGGTTAGAGCGATAAAGCCGGCCTGCTTTATTTGCTCGTATTAGCTTATATCTTGTAAAAGTATCAGTTGCCCTATGATAAATTGCAGAGCCTCTAATTGTGCCTATCCATAATTCGCGTTTTTCATTTTCTGTAAAAGACAGTGCCATATTGTGCGGTAAAGTGGTTGGGTCATCGGTTTTAGCAAGATAGGTTTTAAAGCATTGGCAGTTTTTTTGGTATTTATTTAACCCTTTTTGTTCAGTGCCAACCCAAACTTCATTGTAACTATCAACATACACACTACTTACTTGATTGCTGCTAAGCGAATGAGGGGTATCAGCTTGATGCTGAAAATAAGTATAAAAATCTTTATCATTTGAATATTTGTTTAAACCACCACCTAATGTTCCAATCCATATATTGTTGTTATTGTCTTTTGTTAATGAAGATATTTTTGCATGGTTTGTACCTGAGCCATTTTGTTGGCTGTGTGCAACTCGTTCAATTTTTAAAGTGCTTAGGTTTAATTTTGAAATACCTGAAAGAGTTCCAATCCATAAATGTTTGTTGTCACTCTCTAATGAAGTAATAGCATTACTACTGATAGTATTTAGGTCCAACGTGTTGTGCCTAAAATTTAAAAAATCATCCGTATCTGGCTGATATAAGCTTAACCCGCCGGTTTCTGTTCCAACCCATAGTTGTTTTTTTGAATCTACATGAAGGCTAGTAACTCTTACGCCTGCAAGGCTATATTTTTTATTTGGGCTGTAACGGTAGACTTTAAAGTTATTTCCATTAAAACGATTTAAGCCATCTTGGGTACCAAACCACATAAAACCGTCACTATCTTGCGTTATTGCGGTAACAATATTATTAGATAAGCCACTTTCTGTTGTATATGAAATAAAATTTGGATCTGGTTGATAAGTGTTTTCTAGTTCATTGGAGAGCGAGCAGAAAGAAATAATAAGTAAACAGTAAAGTAAAACATGAGGCATTTAGCTTTTTCTTATTTTAATTAGGTAAATAAACAAGTTATGACATACAGAGCTTACAAATATGTAAGCTTATTCACAAGTAATTCAGTTGTTCTTAAAAATTAGATTTAAAAGTTGTGACGAACCGTTAAAACGTGCTCTCTTTTTCTGTCTAAATCACTTAAAACGGTAGCTTTCAAATATTCTGCAATAAATTCAACTGGTTGATAGGGATTTTCGTGTCAGTTATTTTTACAACTGTACGAGTGTAAAAATAGAGCATATAACTAATGCATTGAATTTAAAGTGTAATTTTTTTTGGTGTGTTTTTTGCTTTTTGCACGTTAAGTGGGTTTTACTTATAAGGACTTACTTGCCAAATTTACTTTAAAAAAAACAAAAGGGATAAAGAATGAAAGGTTTTTCAAAAACGAAGTGTAAGTTTAGCAAAATGGTTTTTGCTAGTTTAATGTTTGTAATGTGCAACGCTGCAACTGCGGGCATTATTTTTGAATTTAAACTTGATAATATTAATGCTAATTCGGTAAATAATTTTGCTTCTGGAGACATATTTACCATTGAATTTGTAGATGATAGTAATTTTGGAACAGGGGTGACACTCGCAGATATAAATTCAATGTCATATGACATTGCATCACTAGGTGCTCCAGTATCACTACTTAGTCCTTTGGAGTACCTTAATATAGATAACTTATTTAGTTTTAGTAGTTTAGGGAATAATAATTGGGAGTTATCACTGGAAGTAGGAGGTGGCTACAGTGAATCTGCCTATCTAGTTTATGATCATACAAGCAATATAAGCCGCATGCAGTTAACACAGAATGAATACTCTACTTACTTGTTTTTTAGAAATGCGAATGATGAACAAGTATTTTACAATGATGACCAAATTCTTAACTTTACTACAAGTAACACCCAAAGCTTGGTTCAGGATCCAACACTACAAGTTCCAGAGCCTTCTACATTTGCCATTTTTGCTTTAGGTATTATGGGCTTAGCAGCACGTAAATTTAAGAGAAAAGCTTAATAACTTCTTCGCTGTGAGTGCTAAAAACATCAATTGTAATGATTGGTGTTTTTTTGTATCTGGTTTTTGATATCCTTATTATTCATAACCATAACCATAACCATAACCATAACCATAACCATAACCATAACCATAACCATGCATATTAAAATCTTGAGGTTATGAAAGGCTTGATTCTTTAATATGGTTAGGATATTTCAATAGTATTTAAGAGTATCCGAACCATAGTATTTATTTTTACTCGGTGCTTAAAGTTTAATGCAGATCTTCATTTATATAGCGAACAGATTTTGATGAACCTGCTATTTTTATTACTGTCTATTTTAAACGCTAAAGCTTTGAGGTAAGCGTTAAAATTTGAAATTAGCGAGTTCCTTAGTTTTTACCTCAGTGCCTTAAATGCTTTAATATTCAACTGATGTTTTTGTAATTTTCTATATAAAGTTCTAACGCTTACTTCTAAGCTTTGAGCTATAATTTGTGGTTGATTACCGTGTTCATTAAGTAATTTAATTATATGACTTTTTTCGTTAGAAATTAGATTGATTGGCGATTCTTCTAAGCTTGTTAGCGCAATGATATTGTGTGGCAAGTTTTCCACATTTATGAGGTCATCATCACTGAGTAAAGCACTTCGTTGAACGATGTTTTTAAGCTCTCTTATATTGCCTGGGTAATGATAGTTAGCTAACTTATTCAGTGCTTCATCAGTGAATTTTTTCACTGAAAACTCACTTTTAGACAATAAATGTTCTGCTAAGAGTGCAATGTCGTCTCTTCTTTCTCTTAATGTTGGTAAGGTAATAGGGAATGCTGCAATGCGATAATATAAGTCTTCTCGAAACTCACCTCGTTTAACCATTTGTTCTAAGTTTTTATGACTGGCACATATTAATCTAAAATTGGCTGTTTGTTTTTCAACACTACCTACGCGGCGATAATTTCCTGTTTCCAATAATCGTAATAATTTTACTTGCAAACTCAGTGGAATATCACCTATTTCATCTAAAAATAGGGTACCGCCATCTGCCATACAAACTAAACCTTTTTTACTGGTACTTGCACCTGTAAATGCTCCTTTTTCGTGCCCAAATAACTCAGATTCAAATAGAGATTCGTTAAGTCCAATGCACTCAACTTCGATGAAGGGTTTATCGGCGCGTTTACTTGCGTGATGTATTGATAAAGCGGTAAGCTCTTTGCCTGTTCCTGTTTCCCCTTGCAGTAATACGCTGATATTACTATTAGCGCTGCGAGTAATCATTTTAAGCAGCTCTTGAAACTTTGCACTTTTGCCTATTAGCTTTAAATCGCTACTCACGCTACTTGCAAAATCTACCTTCTCAAGTATCTCTAAAAAACCAATAGTAATACCTTGATTATCTTTAACTAACTTCATCAAAATATTGCAGTAAAGATCTCCAGAACCTGTTTTATGAATATGAAGGGCTGAGGTATTCTTACCTGTTTCTTTACATGATTTTAACGGGCAGTCCTCGCCTTTTTGATCGCAGGGCTTGTTGGAGTTATGTGATACCTCATAGCACTTACTCTCCCCCAGAATTACTTCAGTAGGATAAGTATCGCGGTATGCTTGATTTACTGCTTCGATTGCATAATCAGGCGTGATGAATATTGCCGGTTTTTCGATTGCTTCGATGATTGACTGTATTGTTTGATGAACCACTATTAAAGTACTCTTGGTTTTTAAGTCACAAGTGACAGTGCATGTCGTTAATTAATGACAATAATGACGTAGCTAAGGTGCTTTTTATAGTTTATTTTTATTTATTATTTAATATTCTTATTTAACAATGGCTTACTGATTTTGTTTTTGTGGCCCATTTTTTGCTGAGTTGCTGAGTGTGTGGTGAGTAAGTATTTGTGAACGATGAAATTTTAGTATTTTTATATTGAGTAAATAAGAACATTCTCGCTAAGTAGGCTATTTTTAAAAACAGTTGTTAAGTAAGTCAAAGTGTATTGTTAAATCAGCAATACAAGGAGAGCAATAAAGTGATAAATGAAACATTAGTTGAGTTATCGCGGTGGCAGTTTGCTATTACCGCATTATTCCATTTCTTATTTGTTCCGTTAACTCTAGGGTTAACGTGGATTTTATTTATTATGGAATCTGTTTACGTTATGACAGGTCGAGAGATCTATCGTGACATGACAAAGTTCTGGGGAAAATTATTCGGTATTAACTTTGCTATTGGTGTAGCTACTGGCTTAACCATGGAGTTCGAATTTGGCACCAACTGGTCATATTACTCTCATTATGTCGGTGATGTTTTTGGTGCGCCATTGGCTATTGAAGGCTTAATGGCCTTTTTTCTCGAGTCTACCTTTGTAGGGATGTTTTTCCTAGGTTGGGACCGATTAAGTAAACGCCAGCATTTAATGGGTACTTTTCTTATGGCGCTTGGCACAAACCTTTCTGCACTCTGGATCTTGATTGCAAACGGTTGGATGCAAAACCCAGTCGGAAGTGAATTCAATTACATGACGATGCGAATGGAGCTGGTAAATTTTAGCGAAATAATTTTCAATCCAGTTGCACAAGTAAAATTTATCCATACGGTAGCGGGTGGCTATGTTGCAGGTTCAATGTTTGTATTGAGTATTAGCAGCTATTATTTACTTAAAGGGAGGGATGTTGCATTTGCGAAACGCTCTTTTTCTGTGGCAGCAGGCTTTGGTTTAGCGGCTATTCTTTCTGTTATTTTACTGGGCGATGAGTCAGGTTACGAAGTAGGTGAAGTGCAACGGGTAAAACTGGCCGCTATAGAAGCCGAGTATCATACTGAACCAGCACCTGCGGCATTTACTTTAATTGGTTTACCAGACGATGAAGCAATGGAAACCCATTATTCAGTAAAAATACCTTATGCGCTGGGTATTATTGCTACGCGCTCTTTAGACGAGGAAGTTATTGGTTTACGCGACTTACAAAAAGCGCATGAGCCTCGCATTCGTAACGGTATGATAGCTTATGAATACTTAATGAAATTAAGAAATGGTGAAGACACACCTGAGAATATTGTTAAGTTTAATGAAGTTAAACATGACTTAGGTTATGGATTACTACTTAAGCGTTATACCAATAATGTAGTTGATGCCACTGAAGCACAAATTCAAATGGCGGTTAAAGACTCTACACCTGCTGTAGCACCTGTTTTTTGGGCTTTTCGCATGATGGTAGCATCTGGTTTTATTATGTTATTGCTATTTGCTTTAGCTTTTTATTATAACGCTCGACGTGAAATTGAACAAAAACGCTGGCTATTAAAAGCAATATTTTTTGCCTTACCGCTACCCTGGGTAGCAATAGAAACAGGTTGGTTTGTAGCTGAATTTGGCCGTCAGCCTTGGGCTATTAGTGAAATTTTACCAACATTTTTATCTACGTCTGATCTCGCTGTAGGCGATGTTATGTTTTCTCTTGTTGCCTTTATTGTTGTTTATAGCATTTTGTTTGTTATTGAAATGTATTTGATGATTAAGTTTGCACGCCTAGGTCCGAGTTCATTACATACTGGACGTTATCATTTTGAACAAGCACCAGAGTTAACATCTGGTCTTCGCAGCCAGAATTCTTAAGGAGAAAATACATGTTTGATTACGAAACATTAAAATTTATATGGTGGTGCCTTATTGGTTTTCTTTTTATAGGGTTTGCGATTACCGATGGAATGGATATGGGGGTAGGCGGTCTATTACCATTTGTAGCGAAAAGTGATGCTGAAAGTCGAGTGGTAATTAATACCGTGGGTGCTCATTGGGATGGTAACCAAGTATGGTTTATCACTGCTGGTGCATCTTTATTTGCTGCGTGGCCTTTAGTGTATGCAACCGCTTTTAGCGGATTTTACTTTGCGATGATGCTAACCCTATTTAGTTTGTTTTTACGTCCGTTGGCTTTTGATTATCGCAGTAAAATAGATTCTTTAAAGTGGCGTACTAATTGGGACAAGGCGCTGTTTGTTGGTTCAATGGTGCCGCCATTAGTTTTTGGTGTCGCTTTTGGTAATTTACTACAAGGTGTGCCTTTTAATTTCGATTCATTAATGCGGGTAACGTATACAGGTTCATTTTTTGCGCTGTTTACTCCATTTACGCTCTTAACCGGTATCGTGAGTGTAGCCATGATGCTAATGCATGGCTCAACTTGGTTGGTAATGAGAACAGATGAAGACGTTGCTCAGCGTTCAGCTAACTTTGGACGTGTTATAGCAATAGTGTTATCGGTTTCTTTTATTATTGCCGGCTTAATGGTTTGGCATAATGTTGATGGCTATTTGGTTGTTAGCGCTATTGATACATTAGGGCAATCACAGCCAACCATCAAAAGTGTAGTAACAAGTTCAGGTGCTTGGTTAACTAACTATAAAGAGACGCCATTATTATGGTTAGTACCAATTACAGGCATACTTGCACCATTTTTAGTTGCCGCTTTACTGAGTGTTAAGAAAAAAAGCACATCAGTAAAAGTTACCGCTTTCATTGGAAGTTCTATCACAATTATTAGCATAATTTTAACCGCTGGTATTTCGATGTTTCCTTTTGTTATGCCTTCAAGTAGTCATCCTAGCCATAGTTTACTGATGTGGGACACTGTTTCGAGTGAGGGCACGTTAAATCTTATGCTTATTGTGGTGGCTATATTTGTACCTATAATTTTGGGTTATACAATTTGGTGTTACAAAAAGATGTGGCGAACAGTTACTGTTGCTGAAATTGAGCAAAACAGTCATACCGCCTATTAATTTAGTTGGAATTAAACTGAGCGTAACAGTGATAAAAGTAACGTTACACTCAGCAATATATAAAATAATTGAGGAAAAATAATGTGGTATTTCAGTTGGATATTAGGAGTATTACTCGCCGTTGCTTTAGGTATTATTAACGTGATGTGGTACGAAATGGAGCAACACATAGACAATGTTTCTAAAGATCAAAATAGTGATGAAGAATAATTTTTTTAGTTATTAAAACAATGAGCTAGTACTACACAGGTTATTATGACAGAGCAAAGTGCAAAACAAAAAAAGCAAGTTAATAGCTGGCTCAAATATCAAAGAAAATACGCTCACGGTAAGCTAAGTCGTGCTATTGCATTTGGATCATTAAATGGACTATTAATGATTCTACAAACTGGAGTGCTTGCTTACCTTATTGATTTATTTATATTTGCTGAAACAGATGTGAGTTTGAATAAAAGCGAAATTACGGCAGTTAATAGCAATGTGATTTTTAATGATACAACACTAATAATTATATTATTGGTGTTGGTTATTTGTTGCAGGGCTGCTTTAGGCTATTTTAGTGAGTGTTATAGCCGTCGTGGTGCTATGGATATTAAGGCGAACATTCGTTCCCGTTTACTCAATAGATTATTTCAATTTGGTCCGGCTTTTACACAGACTAAAGGTAGTGCCAAGTTAGCTAATTTACTGCATCAAGGCATAGATTCGTTAGAGGATTATTTTGCGGGCTACCTTCCTGTTATTGCTTACTGTGCGGTTATTCCTATAGCAATACTTGTTGCTGTGTTTCCCGTTGATTGGCAATCAGGTTTAATTTTATTAGTAACTGCGCCTATGGTGCCATTTTTTATGATACTTATTGGTCATAAAGCACAGCGTTTAAATGAAGAGCATTGGTCTAAGTTACAGCGAATGAGTAGTCATTTTCTTGATATAATACAAGGGCTAACCCAACTTAAAATATTCAACGCTTCGCGCAGAGAAATTGCTGCAGTTAAAAAAATTAGCGACGACTATGGTGATGAAACCATGGGGATTTTAAAAATTGCTTTTCTTTCGTCGTTTGTTTTAGAGTTTTTGGCGTCTATTTCAATAGCATTAGTCGCAGTTATATTAGGTTTTCGTTTATATTATGGTGATGTTGATTATCTTTTGGCTTTATGGGTTTTATTACTCGCCCCTGAGTTTTATTTACCTTTTAGGCAACTAGGTGCGCAGTACCATGCAAAAATGGCCGGGGTAACAGCTGCCGAAGATCTTGTTGATATTTTAAATTCCCCGCTGTTATCTAACTCGCAAGAAATAATATTTACTGATCCTATTTCCATTAAACTTGAGCAAGTAGATTACGCATACCCCGATCGTTGCAATGCCCTTACTCATGTTGATATTGAGTTTTCATCACCAGGCTTATATGCCGTTATTGGTGAAAGTGGTTCGGGGAAATCAACACTCATTGATATGGTATTGGGCTTTATTGCGCCTAGTGCTGGTAAAGTAACAATAAATGGTAATCGACTATCTTCTGAAAATAGAGATCACTGGTTAAAACATTGCGGGTGGATCTCACAGCAAGCACAAGTTTTTTATGGCTCACTAGCCTTTAATGTCGGGTTGTCAGAAACTTATCAAAATGAGCGTGTGATAGAAGCGCTTGAAAAATCAGGATTAGCTGATTTTGTAAAAAACCTTGAGTTAGGCGTTGAAACTATTATTGGTGAAGGCGGTGCTGGCCTTTCAGGCGGGCAAATACAGCGTTTAGCGTTGGCGAGAGTGTTTTATCATCAACCTGATGTTTTAATACTTGATGAGCCTACTAGTCACCTTGATCAAAATACAGAGGAGATTGTCACTGCTTCAATTAATGAATATGCTGAAAACCATATTGTGATTGTTATTGCCCACCGTTTACACACGGTTATTGGCGCTAAAAACATCATTGTACTTGAACAAGGAAAAGTTATTGAGTCGGGCAATCACCAAGCACTGTTAGAACGTAATGGCTATTATGCACAACAGGTGAAAATATGAAAATTTATCTAAGTGTTGAAAACCAGAGCATAGAGGTAGGCAAATGAAAATATTTTTTCGCTTAATTATTTTATTTAAACCTCAGCTGCCTTTAATGTTACTCGGTGCGTTTTTATCCGTTATTACCGTGTTAGCGAATATTAGTTTATTGGCTGTTTCTGGATGGTTTATTACATTGATGGCCATTGCCGGCACAACCGGCATTACAGTGAATTACTTTACCCCGGCAGCCATTATTCGGTTTTTAGCAATAGTGCGAACAGCGGGACGATACGCAGAGCGTATGTTAACGCACAGAGCGACATTTAATGCACTGGCACATTTACGGCATTATTTTTATCAACAGCTTGAGCCCTTATTGCCTTATTATCAGCTTGATTTGCGCTCAGGTGATTTGCTCGCTCGCTTGCAGCAAGATATCGACAATTTAGATAATTTTTATCTACGTGTGCTGCTCCCAATTGTAGTCGCCTTAATTTCAGTACCCATTGTTTGCTATGCGCTCGCCATTTTTTCTCAAACTATTGCTTTGCTTATGTTAAGTACGTTATTAATTGTTGCTATAGTTTTACCCGTGATCAGTTATCTAGTATCAACTGAACTTGCCAAAGAAAAAACTCATTTAGAGGGGCACCTCACCACAGAGTTAGTTAATGGTATAGGTGCAATTAAAACATTATTAGTTTACCAAGTAGGCATAAGCTATCAGCGTTCAATAGCAAATATTACACGAAAATATTACGCGGTGCGTTATCGCTTAGTTAAAATTAATGCTGGTTTAAATGCGATAACCTTTTTACTCATCAACCTATCGGCGCTAGCGTGCTTATTCATTTTATTGCCACAACTATCTAGTGGCGAAGTCGACAGTAAATCCTTGGTAGCTGTTATCTTACTGGTATTAGTAAGCTTCGAAACAGTAAGTAACATGCCATTAGCATTACAGTTATTACCGCAAAGTTTAGCTAGCGCGGCAAGGTTGTTTGCTATTATCGATAAAGAAAAACCTATTGATATTGGTGTTGAAGCTATTATGCGTAGCGATATTCATTTTAATAATTTAACTTTTAGTTATCCGGAACAAAAAAATAAGAGTTTAGTCGATATTAATTTATCAATTAGCGCAGGCGAAAAAGTCGCCATTATCGGGGCAAGTGGAGCAGGGAAATCAACCTTAGTTAATTTATTAATGGGCTTCTGGCCAACAGGTAAAGCGGTGTCAGAAACTAATCAATATAACAACGGTTTGATAACTATTGGTGAGCGTGATTTAAGTTTAATTAAACGTGAATCATTACGCGAACATATTGCCTTAATGAGTCAGCAGGGGCATATTTTTGATGCCAGTATTGCCGATAATTTACGCTTAGCAAATGATAAGGCAACTTTTGAAGAAATGCGTGAAGTTTGCCAATTAGTTAATCTACTCGATTTTATTGATAGCTTACCAAATGGGCTAGATACTTGGTTAGGCTCAACGGGGACTGGCTTGTCAGGTGGACAAGCCCAACGATTACAAGTAGCCCAATTATTACTTCGCTCTGCCAGTGTTCTTATTCTAGATGAGCCTACCAAAGGATTAGAGCGTCGCAACGAAGAACTCGTGATGAGTAATATATTAGCTCATGTAAAAAAGAACAAACAAAGCTTATTGGTTATTACACATAAACCACTGATGTTAGACAAAATGGATAAAATCATTGTAATGGAACATGGAAAAATTACTGCTCAAGGGAGCCATCAACAGCTTTATAGCAGCAATACGTATTACCAGACCCTACTTAATTATTTTTAGCCTAATTTAACTTTAGGCATATCGTGCTTTTAACCTTAATAAATAGCACCACAAACACGTTATGGAGAATGTTATCAAAACAAAAAGCATTAATATGTTAATAGCCTGTACTTCGTCATTACTGATATTTTTTGCAAATGCAGAGGAGGGAGCTGTTAATCCACTAACCTTGGAAGCAAGGACATTAGCAAAAGCTTTTGGTGGTGACTTAAAAGCGGTATTAAAAACTTCTATGAAATCTGGAGGTCCTGAAAGTGCGCTACAAGTTTGTAACCTTCAAGCGGGAGCCATTGCTCATAAAAGTGCTATTTCATCAGGTTGGAACATAGGACGTACAGCACTGAGAGTGAGAAATATAAGTAATGCGCCAGATGAGTGGGAGCTGAACACTCTGCGTCAATTTGAACAGCGTAAAGAGGCAGAAGAGACTCTAAAGCACATGGAGTATTCTGAGGTAGTTAAAACAGGTGAAAAATCAGTATATCGCTATATGAAAGCAATACCCACTGGCGAGGAATGTACAACGTGTCATGGGAATAATATAGATGAAAAAATTAGCGGTAAAATTAAATTACTGTATCTAAATGATCAAGCTACTGGTTTTAATGTTGGTGATATTCGAGGTGCATTCACACTCGAGAAAACACTTAATTAGTACTGCGCTTAAATAACACTTATGTACTTTTAACTGTGTTTATTTAAGTTGTAAACGCTTTTAGGTTAATTGATTTTTTAATAAAAAAAATCCATTGGTGAAGTTCAAAACTCATACCTATAATCAGCCGAGTTCGGTTCGTTGAAACATAACTGATTTATGTCGCCTGCTGATATTGGTATATTGCACGGCTCTTCTTAAACGCATTTAAAACCTATGGGATCAGCTTCGTTGAAATTACTAGAACTTTGGTCTGCCTTGAATAAACTTAAATAAGTAATAAATTGCAGACGAAAAAAAACCTTAACATTGCTATTAAGGTTTCGTTTCTTCTCGTTAGAGAATAAATGGTGCCGACTGCCGGAGTCGAACTGGCGACCTACTGATTACAAGTCAGTTGCTCTACCAACTGAGCTAAGTCGGCACTACATTAAGTGGAGCGAATTCTAGAGTAATGTTTTCTTGCTTGCAACACCAAAATGCAAAAAAAAGCCTATTTTTATGCGTTTGATGGTTTTTTACACACTATCGTATTTATTTAGCGTGTATATATTGACCTCAACGAGCCTGAAAACAGCTTAGGCCGTGAAAAATTAGCTTAGTCTCTAGCTGCCCGATACCAGGAATAAGTGTAGATATTTCCTGTGCATTACCGCCAGTGATTAAAACCTTATCAAGGTTGAGCAACCCATTTGCTTGAGAAATAGCCTCTTTAATCGCGCCAATGGTCATTGCCCAACTGCCATGATTCAAGCAGCTTGAGCTATCAGTACCGAATGCAACACTCGCTTTCGCTTTAGGTGTAGCAACAATTTTATTGGTTCGAGCCAATAAGCTACTGAATAACACTTGTACCCCGGGCATTATCCACCCCCCAAAATGCTCACCATTTGCAGCTAATAAATCAATGGTTGTGGCTGTACCTGCATCAATAATTAATAGATTTTGTTCTGAAAAAAGTCGTTTTGCCCCAACCATAGCTAACCAACGGTCAACTCCTAAACTCCCAGGTTCAAGATACGATGAAGTTATTCCAAAAGCTTTGGCACTACTGTGTACTTGCAAACAGGCGATATTATATTTTCTTGCCCAATGCTCTATGGCATCGAGTACTTCGCTAGCATGCACATTGGCAACAACGACTTCATTAACTGCTGAAAATATACCTTGAGCCAATTGATGTTGAAATGCCTGATAATCAACATAAACAACGTTTGAAAGTTTAGAATCGCTCTCCTTACCCTGAAAAACATACTTTACTTGCGTGTTTCCTACATCAACTAAAAGCCTCATAAACCCGACCTTAAACTAACTTCTCCACCATACACAGGGCCAACTTGGCCATTAACTTCTAACATTAAGGCTCCTTGTGCATTAATGCCACGAGAAATACCGCGAGTAATTTTTTCTCCAGTGATTAAAGCAACCGGTTTATTAAAGTAAAAATCTTGTGATTGCCATTGCGCAATCATGGTGTTAATTCCTGTTTTATTGTGGGTTTTTAAACGTGTAAGTAGCGCTGATATAATGTTAGCGGTTAGCATATTACGATCAACCTCCGTATCTAAAGCGGTTGATAAATCAATCCAAGGTTGATCGACTAACGCAGCACTTTGTTCTGGCATTTTAATATTTAAACCAATACCAATAACACAATGACACGGCTCCATGGCTTGGCCTTCAAGATCAATTAAAATTCCAGCAAGCTTAACGCCATTAAAGTAAATATCGTTAGGCCATTTCAGCTCAACATCAACATTATACAAAGATTTTATTGCATCACTAACGGCTAAAGCTGCCACTACGCTTAAGCCCATAGCAGCCGACATACCTTGCTCTAAATACCAATACATTGATAAATAAATATGCGAACCAAAAGGTGAAATCCATTGTCGGCCTCTTCGTCCTCGCCCTGCACTTTGATATTCTGCGATACAAACTTGTCCGGGAACATTTTGATTAGGTAAACGGCGCATTAAATAGCTATTAGTGGAATCTATTAAGTTGTGAACTTCAACTTTGGTTGCCATATTTTGGTCAAGTAAGTGCTTTTCGATACGAGTTTCATCGAGTAACTCTATAGGGTTGGCTAAGCGATAGCCCTTACCTGTAACACTGAATATATCAAAACCTATTTCCTGTAGAGCAGCAATATGTTTTGATATTGCAGCGCGACTTACCCCTAGTTCCTCACCTAAAGCTTGGCCTGATAAAAACTCTCCTTTAACTAGCCTTTTTATCAATTGCTCACGTATGGCTTTCATGATTCACTTCCTGTATCACTAGCTGACAACTCACCATTAACACCAATAAAACGTACCTCTGGCACTAATTTTATATTAAATTTAGCCATGACTTTTTCTTGAATATAAACCGATAAAGCGACTATGTTTTCACCCTGCTTACTTTCATAATTTATAAGAACTAAAGCTTGGTTTTCATGAACACCAACACCATGTTGGCGATACCCTTTAAGACCTGATTGTTCAATTAACCAACCAGCGGCTAATTTAATAGCGCCATTTTCCTGCATATAATAAGGCATAGTAGGATACTGATGATGTAAAGGCTTAAACACCGCTTCAGTAACTATCGGGTTTTTAAAAAAGCTTCCTGCATTGGGTAATTCTTTCGGCTCAGGTAATTTGGCTTGGCGAAGTTGTATTACTTTAGACATTATGGCTTGAGGTGTTATTGGTGTTGGTAAATCGTTCAGGCCATGGTAACGGTTTTCAGGCTGCCAAACTTTAGCAAATTTAAAGTTTACATACGTGATAATACCCTTGCCATTCAAAGCCTGCTTAAAAATGCTTTCACGATAGCCAAATCGACATTCTTCATTCGAAAAATTTATTTGTTTTTGTTCGGCAAAATCGAACCATGAAACATAGTCAATAAAGTTACTTACTTCAATGCCATAAGCCCCTATGTTCTGCACAGGAGCCGCACCTACACTGCCGGGGATCAGCGCTAAGTTCTCTAAACCAAATATTCCCTTGTTAATGCAGAATAGAACAAATTCATGCCAGTTTTGTCCGCAAGCAACTTTAACTTTAAAGTTTTTGTCACTCTCTGTTATTTCGATGCCCATTAGGCTAGGTTTAATTATTGTTGGCGCACTTTCTTGGCAAAATAAAGAGTTTGTGCCTTCGCCCAAAATATAAGATGAAGCGGCTTTTTCTGCTGTTATTTCAGCTAACTCTTGTAAAGTAGAAGGGAAACATATTTCTGCTGTGATAACAGGTACATTAAAGCTATTGAGAGTTTGTAAGGAGAAGTTTGTACGTATTTTCATAACAGTGGCTATTAGAAATTTGTGCTATTGTACGCATAAAAACTCCAAGCATAAACTGCTTTAAAGCAATTGAATTAAGTATATAAATTAAACTCACTTATGTTAGCCGCGTTTTCTTGCCGCCAGCTTAATAATATTGTCACGTTCGGTATAATATTTATTCTGGTATTTATCGGTATCAATGTTTTCACTATGATTTACCACTACGCCTTCTATAGGTGCATTTACTTGCTTCAACATTCTAAGGCCAGATGAAATTTGTTCACGTTTGGTTTTATTGCCATGCACAATATAAATAACACTATCGACTAATTTAGAAATAATAACCGCATCGCTCACTGCATGAACTGGAGGCGTTTCTATAATAATGCGGTCATAAAAGTTACCAAAAACTTTAATCAGCATATTAAAACGTTTCATGGATAGAAAAGCTAAAGGGTTAGCGGGTGTAACGCCTGAAGTTAAAATGTCTAATTTGACATTTTTATCACGAATAATACATTCATTAATTTGATGCGTTTTTGCCAACAAATTCGAAAGCCCTGGGCGATGTTCATTCAAACCCATGTTTTTAGCGATTGTTGGATGCCGCATATCGGCTTCAATCAACAGTACCTTTTCCATTTCACTAAAAGAGCGAGCAAGATGTAAAGCAACCGTTGATTTACCTTCATTGGGCACTGAAGACGTTACTGCGATTATCTTAGGTGGCTTCTTTTCATTATTAAATAACAAAGCCGTACGTAATGTTCTTATTGCTTCCGTAAAGCGGTTATCTGTGCTGTAAGCGTCTTCTTTTCGCTGATGTGCACTCGCTCTTATTTTCGGCAATACCGCTAGAATAGGAGCATCATTAAAGTTATCTAATTTACGACGTGAATTTAAGGTATCCATTAATAATTCGCGCATGATAATAACTAAAGAAATCACAGCAATCGACAATATAAAAGTGAAAACTATTACCATGATTTTATTTGGAGCAGACTGACTTTTAGGTATTGTCGCCTTATCTATAAAACGCACATAAAAATTTGCTTTATAATTACCCATTGCATCTGCTTCTTTCAAACGCACTAGGTAGTTATTATAAAGCTCTTTGTTGGTTTCTACTTCACGAGTTAACTGAGAAAACTTATTCTGTAAACGACTTAAACGTAAATAATCTTTTTTTGCTATATCTAAACGCTGTTTAGTACCATTTACTTTTTCTAAAGCACTAAAATATTCTTTTTCTATGGATACAACAATATCGAAAACTTGCTGTGTAATACGATTTTTAAGTGACATTAACTCAGCATTAACGGCAATTTTTTTCGGGTGTTTTGGGCCATAACGTTGAGACAGCTCAAATACTTTTCTTTCAATTCTTTCTTCTTCACGACGCAATTGCATCAAGGTAGAGTGACTACTGATTTCATGAAGATCACTCAGTTTTTCAATATTGCCATTATGCTTTTGAATATCTTGATATGAAATCGCAAGATCATCCGCTAATTTAGCTGCTTTTAAAGTTTCTGATGTTAACTCGGTAAGTTGAGAGCCTACTAAGCCCACAACACCTTTGATATCAACAATGCCTTCAGCTTCGCGGTACGTTTGCAAAGACAACTCTGATAGTTGCAACTTCTTGCCTAATTCTTCTAGTTGATCAACTAGCCATTGAGATGTGGTTTCTTTTGATGCGCTATGAATTTCGTCTTGGTATTGTAAATATGTAATACCTACTTGATTCGCTATTTCTTGTGACAATTGTGCAGAATAGGACATATAAGATATTTTAACTAACTCTGTACCGGCAATAGGTACTATCGTTAATTTTTGTTGAAATTTACGTACGACTTCACTGACCGACGCTTGATTTTTTCTTTGCCCAACATTAGCAAGCAATGCGAGTTTATCGTTATACTTTCCGCTATTAAACTCTTCATGTTTAACTAGCTTTAGTTGATAAATAACACGCTCAGCAAATTTTCTAGAGCGTAATAATTCAAACTGTGTTTGTATTTGCTCTTTACTGGCATTTGACTCGTTAAAAGCATCATTAATTGATAAAGTATTCGCCGGTTTGTTGGTGCCGATTTGTAAAATCGCGGTGGCGCTATATGAAGGTTTTAGTAACGACACATAAACTGCCGCAAGTAAGGTTACCACTAGAGTAAAGAATACAATTTTCCATCGACGTGTCCAAAGCGGCGTTAAAATTTCTTTTAAAGCTACCTCTTCATTAATGGATATTAAATCTTTATTCTCTAGAGTATTCAAAAAAAGCTTTGCTCAATTTCTATAATATCATCGGGTAAAATCACGCTCGAAACATTCGCGTTGAAAACCGATTTTTCCCCATTAACTAACCTGGTAATATTCCATGCTGACTTTGATGCTCTTGCCGCTAAGCCACCAGCGATTGCTATCGCTTTATCTAGTGTTAAATCTTCTTGAAACGGGTAACCGCCGGGGCGTTTTACTTGGCCATGAATAAAGAAGGGTCGGTACATTTCAATGGAAACAGTTACTTGTGGATCAATTAAGTAATCACCGCGCAAACCGTTAGCAATTTTATTTTCCAGTTCTTTTGATGTTAAGCCAACTGCGGTGATATCAGACAAAAATGGAAACGAAATCACACCTGACTTTTCTATTTTCACTCTAGTCGTTAAATCAGCCTCACCATAAACTGTGATCTGAATTTTATCGCCGGCACCTAATTTATAGTCTTTAGCGGTTACGCTGCCAATAAAAAACAACAAACTAAATATAATAATTTTCACATTTTCCATCCATTAAAGAACACTTTGTATTAAACATTTATCAACCAGCTTCAATCTAGTCTGACCAGTTTAATTAATGAGATTTTACTCATAATGTGCATAAATTAAAATAAAAACTTAATCTTTACATTAACTATACTTGCTGCAATTTAAACCTTATAAATTAAGCGTTATGCCGATACCGACTTTATTTTGCGTGAAATCAATATCGCCATAGTTCGCATCGAGTGATTTATAGTCATAAGCAAACTTAAAGCTTAATCGTTCGCTGTAACGATAGTTCAGCTCTAATGCCGCAACCAAATAGTCTTCATCGTTACTGCTCTGAGGTGTTATAAATTCGTCATTGTTAATACCGATAGCAAAAAGCACGGATAAACTTTCGGTAAAGTCATGTATTACATCAATTTGGTGGGTTTGTGCTAAACGGTAGCTACTAATTAATCGATAGGTCTCATCAAACTTTCGATTCGAGACAATGTGTAAGGTAGTATAATCGGAAGGTCGCCATGTGTAGTCAAATCGCCATTTAAAAGCGCTATCATCAATTAAACGACTGTCTTCAAAGCTTAAGTTCTGATAACCCACAAGAAAATTAAGCTCGCTGATCACTGTAGTGTACCATTTCACGCCAATTAGGCCTGAAATACTATCGCGACTGATAAGTGGATCATTTGGGTAATCAATAATTTTATAGTCGAGGTCAAAGGCTAAAAATGTTTTGCCTGATAGCAAATAGTCGAAGCTTGATTTTAATGCCAGTATTTCTGTATCTAATCTATTGGTGTCTGTGCGTCGAGTGGTAAATTCACTTTCGTGATAGGTAAGATCGAAATTAAGCCTACCTTGAGATTCTTTGGTACCGTACTCATAGCCAATTATCGCCCCTAAAGTCTCTTGGATGTCGCCTTTTTCTAACTGATCAGCTTGGCCTAAAGATAAACCCGTACCTCTGTAAGTGAAGTCATTAAGCAAAAGTCCAGAAACATGGAGTCGCTGATTCTGGCTAAATTTAAATTGATATTTAGGAATAATGGTGTAATCAGTATGATTATCGTCGTCGAAATTTGCGTAAAGGTAAGTGGCAATATTAGCGTTAATACTAAATGCGGATTGTTGGCTTTTAGCGCTAAAAGCTAGGTCTGAAGCTAAACGATAAAAAGCGGTGCTTTCTTCATTCTCGGGTTGAAATAGAAAGTTATCTATATAACCTGCTTCAGTTGATAGATTAATCGCTAAATCATTGTCAAATTCTGCTAATGCTGACGTGCTATACGTACAGTAAATTGCACATATAACAAAAAATCGAGAAACACTCATATCTCAAGTTTGCCTATTTTATTATTATTATACGGATCAGTAAATAAATCCGCTTGGCATTTTAGCCGCTTACATTACTTAGTATGCACAAAAACAAATTCTATTGAAATGATTTGTTATCATTTTGTAACGGATATTTAAGGTATGCTTAGCCAAAATTGGCCTAAAAAAAAGCAACCTTGTAGGTTGCTTTATGTATCTAGGTAAATGTAAACCATTAAATCTCTTTGCTGAAGGCCTTAGATTTGCGCTGAATGTTATACATTTTTTGTTTACCTTCTGGAAGGTTTTCAATAGCTTGTTCGCTATATCCTTGTTCAATAAACCAGTGAGCACTAACCGTAGTGAGTACAAATATTGAATTAAGGTTTTGCCTTTTCGCTGTTTGCTCAAGCGCCTGAATAAGACGTATACCTCGATTACCGCCTCGATAGTCAGGATGTATAACTAAACAAGCAATTTCACCGGTTTTAGCTTCTGGATATGGATAAAGTGCTGCACAAGCGATAATAACGTCTTCTTTTTTAATCACGGTAAAGCGATCAATTTCAACTTCAAGTAACTCTCGCGAACGCTTAACAAGTACGCCCTCTTCTTCTAATGGAGCAATTAACTCTAAAATACCACCGACATCATCAATGTTAGCTGCAGATAATTGTTCTTGAAAATCTTTAGCGATTAATGTGCCGGCACCATCTCGTGTAAAAAGCTCTTGTAAAAGTGCGCTATCACTGGCGTAACTTACGCTGTGACAACGTTCAACGCCTTGTTTACCACATTGGATTATCGCTTTTAATAGTAACTGTTGAACATGGTCTTTTTGTTGTAAAAGAAGTTCACTTACTGTTGCAATACCACAACTTCTTATTAATGCGCCTTTTTTGTCAATTAAACCAGCTTGTTCAGTTAATGTAATTAACTTGTCTGCTTTTAAGGCAATAGCAGTCTGCGCTGCAACATCTTCTAATGCTAAGTTAAACACTTCACCTGTTGATGAGTAACCGACAGGCGATAACAAAACCATAGATCCAAAATTTAGTTGCGTATTAATACCTTCAGCGTCAATTCTGCGAACGGCTCCACTATACTTAAAATCAATCCCGTCTCTTACGCCAATTGGCTTAGCAATAACAAAATTACCAGTACTAACGCGTATTTGTGCGCCATGCATAGGCGAATTAACTAAACCCATAGTCAACAAGGCTTCAATATGAATACGCAGCGAACCAGTTGCATCTTTAACAACGTTCAAAGTTTCAGCGTCGGTAACTCGAATGTTATTTTCAATTTGTTGTGGTAAGGCGAGCGCATTAAGGCGTTCTTCAATTTGCACGCGCGCACCATGCACTAAAACTAGCTTAACACCTAGGCTTCGTAGTAAAGCTATATCGTGAATAATATTTGCAAAATTAGCATGTTGAACTGCTTCTCCGCCGAACATTAAAACAAAGGTTTTACCACGATGGGCATTAATATACGGCGCAGCATTTCTAAACCACTTTACATTATCTTCATTACTATTCATGACAACTTTTCGCTACTAACTTTCATTGATTAACAACACCTACAGCCAAGCAGAAACCTTAAGCTTCTTCTACACAACGATTAACAATATATTCCATTGCCACTTCATCAGCCGGATCTTTGTGTGGGCTTTGCTCACTGTCTTCAATGATATTGTCGGCTAATGAGTTTTTATCAATTAAGTTAAAACCTAACTGCTCAAAGTAGTTCGGGATATAAGTCAGCACAATAATTTTTTGTAATTGAATTTGATGAGCAAACTCTAGCAAATATTGCACTAACGCTTGGCCTTGTCCTTGTTTATGAGCACTTTTATCAATAACAACCGAGCGTATTTCAGCCAGTCCAGTTTGGTAAATATAAAGTGAAGCACAGCCAACTACAGCTCCGTCTACCTCTGCAACGACAAAATTTTGCACATCATGAATAATATTATCGCGGCTACGTGGTAATATTTCCCCAAGATCTGCCCAGTAATCTACCAATGCAGAGATGCTATCAATGTCTGACATTTTTGCTCTGCGAACCGACATAGCAGCAGCACGTTGTGCATTCAAACGTTGCTTAACTTGCTTTAAAGTCATGTTAATTTGCGTTTTACTTGGAGCTCCTAATACTTGCGTATTTAAGGTATCTTGGTTGTCTGATAACAAGTTGCCCGACTGCACTTCTGCTAAGGCTTTTTCAACTTGTTGACGAGATGTGCCGCCTAATGCGCCACGCTTATCTAAACAAGATTCAATTGACAAATGTTGGTAAACATCTTGCTCAATTTTGTCACTAAATTTTTGTAACTGTGCAATAGAAAAATCTTCCAAAGCGTGGCCAGCATCAATAGCAGCCAATACCACTTCACCCACAATATGATGTGCTTCTCGAAACGGAATTTCTTTACTAACAAGATAATCGGCAAGTTCAGTGGAGTTTGCATAACCTTGTTGTGCTGCGGCTAAAGTACGGGCACGATTTACCGTTAATCCTTCTGCAACTAAAACAGCCATTTGCATACATTCTTGCCAGGTATCAAGCGCGTCAAACAAACCTTCTTTGTCTTCTTGCATATCTTTATTATAAGCAAGCGGTAAGGCTTTCATGGTCATCATCATACCGGTCAGAGAGCCCATTACTCGGCCCGCTTTACCACGTAGTAATTCACATGCGTCAGGGTTTTTCTTTTGCGGCATTAATGAAGAACCTGAGCTAACTAAATCGCTCATTTCAACAAAGCCTGCTTCACCAGAGTTATAAAACACTAAATCTTCAGCAAAGCGCGATAAATGCATCATGCTGATACTGGCAGTAGATAATAACTCAATGACATGATCACGGTCTGAAACAGCATCTAAGCTATTCAAAGTAGCGCTTCTAAAACCTAAGTTATGGGCTAGTTTGTCGCGATCTATCGGATAAGCAGTACCTGCCAGTGCGCCTGAGCCTAATGGCGAAGTGTCGGCACGGTATAAAGCATCTTTTAAACGCCCAATATCACGGTTAAACATTTCCACATACGCCAAACACCAATGACCAAAAGTAATCGGTTGCGCACGTTGTAAATGCGTATAGCCTGGCAGTACGGTATTACGTTCACGTTCAGCAAGATCTAGCATGGCTTGTTGTAAGTTCACTAAGGCATAAAGTAAATCACTACCTTTTTCTTTACACCAGAGTTTTAAGTCAGTAGCCACTTGGTCATTACGGCTGCGACCAGTATGCAATTTTTTCCCTAAATCGCCGGTTTTTTCGATGAGATTAATTTCTACCCAGCTGTGAATATCTTCAGCGTCAGACAATAAAATTTGCTTCGGATTTTCTTCAACTGAAGCTTTTAATTCTAACAATGCCGTCTTTAATTCTTCAAACTCTGCTTGGCTTAGCACATCAACTGTAGTTAATGCTTCAGCCCAAGCAATTGATCCAACAATGTCTTGCACCGCCATACGATAATCAACAGGTAAAGAGTCATTAAACTTTTTAAACTGTACACTGGCTTGCTCTTTAAACCGTCCGCCCCATAATGCCATGGCTAAATTCCTCTACCTTTTTATTTCTTTTCAGTTAGTACTGAGTCTGCTTGCTTAAGTGCGGTTATTCTACTTGATAAACTGAACAAACGAATAAAGCCTTCTGCATGTTTTTGGTCGTAAACATCATCTGCACCAAAGGTTGCAAACTCTTCTGAATACAAACTGTTTGGTGAGCGACGTTGTGTTACTTGTGCCATACCTTTATACAATTTAACCACTACATCACCCGTTACTTTTTCAGCAAAAGATGCGGCTGAAGCTAACTGTGCTTTGGCAAGTGGTGTAAACCAACGACCGTCATAAATTACGTGCGAGAATTCATGACCCACTGACTCACGATACTTTAATGACTCTTTATCTAAAATCAGTGACTCTAAACCTTTATATGCTGCCATTAATACCGTACCGCCTGGAGTTTCATAACAGCCACGAGATTTCATGCCCACTAAGCGGTTTTCAACAATATCGATACGGCCAACGCCATGGGCAGCAGCTTTGTCGTTCAAATACATTAAAGATTGATACGCTGACATTGGCTTGCCATCAACCGCCACTAATTCACCCGCTTCAAAGCTTAACATTACTTTGCCTGCTTCGTTTGGTGCATCCATTGGGTCAACGGTCATGGTCCAAACTTCTTTTGAAGGCTCACACCAAGGGTCTTCTAACTCACCTCCTTCATGCGAAATGTGCCAAGCATTAGCATCACGACTATAAATTTTAGTTAACGAAGCGGCACATGGGATATTACGCTCAGCTAAGTAGTCTAAAAGATCTTCACGTGAAACCATGTCCCACTCACGCCATGGCGCAATAACGGTTAACTGTGGAGCTAAAGCGGCAAAACAAGCTTCGAAACGTACTTGGTCATTACCTTTACCGGTACAACCATGACAAACCGCATCAGCACCAACTTTTAAGGCAATTTCAATATGAGCTTTTGCAATAACAGGACGTGCCATTGATGTACCTAATAAATACTGTCCCTCATAAACGGCACCTGTTTTTAGAATTGGGTAAATATAGTCTTTTACATATTCTTCTTTAAGATCGACGACGTAACACTCTGAAGCACCTGAAGCTATGGCTTTTTCTTTTATGCCAACTAACTCTTCTTCACCTTGTCCTACATCTGCACAAAATGCGACAACTTCACAACCATCGTAATTTTCTTTTAACCAAGGGATAATGGCTGATGTGTCTAAACCACCAGAATAAGCTAATACGACTTTTTTAATGTTTTTCTTTGCTGCTAATGCCATGATTTTTTCCTTTACAATTTTTATTATCAGTCTAGCCAACGTTGCGAAATAGGCTAGTTTGAATAGTATTTTTAAATTAAATTTGATTTATTTGTTTAATAATAACCGCATGCTTAATCGGCTAATAAAGTCACTAACACTGCATTTTGCGCCCACATACGGTTTTCAGCTGACTGAAATGCCACTGACATTTCGCTGTCGAACAATTCGGTGGTAATTTCCTCTTCGAGATGAGCAGGTTGACAGTGCATAACAATGCTAGCTCCTGCTTTCGCCATGAGTTCGTGATTAACTTGATACGGTTTAAAGGTTGCTAAAATGTCATCGACATTGGTATTACTGCCCATAGATATCCAAGTATCAGTATAAATAGCATCTTGTTGACCTAGCGCTGAAATATTTGAGCTAAACAATAATTTACTGCCTGATATTTCACTAAACTTAATCGCCTTATTCAGCAGAGATTCATCTGGGCCATGACCTTCTGGACACACTAACGTAAAGTCTACACCGACAATAGCGGCCATAATCATTAATGAATTTGACACATTATTTGCATCACCAACATAGGCAAGCTTGATGGTTGAAATATCGTCGAAATTTTCTGCAAGCGTGACAAAATCAGCTAACGCTTGGCATGGATGGTATACATCACATAAGGCATTAATAACGGGAACGCTACCATGCGCGGCTAACTGTTCAATAGAATTATTACTAAACACACGCGCAACAATAGCATCGGCATAACATGAAAGGTTTTTAGCATAATCGCTTACTCTTTCACGCTCGCCTAGCTTGCCATTTTGCTGACCTAAATAAAGCGCATGACCACCTAACTTATTAATGCCAATATCAAAACTTACATGTGTTCTTAAAGACGGCTTTTCGAAAATCATCGCAACCGACTTGCCTGCTAATACTTGATTGTACTTTTTAGGCTGCTGTTTAATATCACGTGCTAAGGCAATTAAATCGAGTATTTGTTGTTTATTTAGCTGATCATCAGCTAAGAAATGTTCTAAGTTCATTAAAATTCTATCCTGTTCTAAAACGCGTTTACGACGTGTTTTGGTTATCTATTTCTAACTAACACTTGGCTGTATTTTAGTACCTACATTGGCACCATTGAGTAAATCGATAATTTGCTCAGGCGATTGCCAGCTGGCAACCGCGATACTTCGTCGTAATTTATTTGCCGCTTGCAACGCTGCATTTACTTTTGCGGTCATGCCACCGGCAATAACACCACTACTTATAAGCGCTTCAGCTTGCTCACGATTTAGCGAACTTAAATATTCTCCTGTAGCTCCTTTAACGCCATTAACATCAGTCAGTAATAACAACTCAGCATTGAGTAACTGACATATCGCAACGGCTGCATCATCAGCATTTACATTCACTAGTTCGCCATTTTTTAACGCTCCAATCGACGAAACAATAGGTAAGAAACTTGCTTTAAGCAATGTATCGAGTAATGCACTGCTAAAAGGCTTAGGAACACCTACTTGCCCTAGCTCTAGCGAACTTAAATCGCACTGTACCATCTGCCCATCAGTTAGCGATAAGCCTACAGCGGCTAAAGATAAACTCGCCGCACTCGCCACAATAGCTTTATTAACATTACCTGCAAGTGCACCACTAATAATTGGCATTTGTTCTTTTGGTGTCACGCGTAAGCCATGCTTTTTCTCGGTTGTAAATCCTGCTTGTGTCAGCATTTCATCAACAATACAGCCGCCACCATGTACAATCACTACAGGTTGATCTTTTAAACTGGCGATAACAGAGAGTAACGCTGTTAATGCTGAAGTATTACCTTGGTTGTAGCCATCTAAAATAGCGCCACCAATTTTTATCACCACAGGTTTTTTCATTAACAGTTCCCCGACATTACTAAGCTATATTCACTTGGCAGACCTAAACTAATATTTGCACATTGAATGGCTTGCGAAGCCGCACCTTTTAATAAATTATCAATTGCGCAACTAACAACGACTACCTGCTTGGCTTCATCAACTTGCCAGTGCACATCTGCAAATGCTGTATGGGCAACATTGTCGATTTTAGGCCAAGCATTTACTATACGAACTAGCGGTTTGTCTTGATATGCTTGAGTAAAAGCTTGATCAACTTGTTGACTTGTTACATCAGGTTTTAACTGTAAAGTCACCGTGACTAATAAACCACGCTTATAAGGGGCTAAATGCGGGTTAAAAATAACCTCAGCATTGGCTTCTTGACTGATTTCAGGTTGATGTCTGTGCTGTAAAATATTGTAAGGCGTTAAACTGACTTCACAAAAGCTTGTTGCTAAAGATGCTTTACGACCCGCTCCCGTTACGCCACTAATACCATTAACCACAATGAGTGAGTTCTCTACATGCAATGCGTTACTAGTAATGGGTTTTAAAGACAATAAGCTAGCGGTTGGGTAGCAACCTGGTACAGCAATTAGGTTACTGCTTGCAATTTCATCGGCTTGCCATTCAGCTAAACCATACTGAGCTTGTTCCAGGGCTTTTAGCGATTGATGTTCAAAACCATAATGAACAGGGTAATGAGTCGAATCTTTTAGACGAAACCCGCCAGAAAGGTCAAAAACTTTAATACCTTGATCAATAAAAGCTTGTGCCCATTGCGCACTAAATTCATGAGGAGTTGCAAAAAAGACGGCATCTATACCATGCCCAGATAAAGCATGTTCAGATGAGTTTATATGTTGATCAAACCATTGCTGCGAAAAAGAGTGCAGGGGTAAATCACAGATCCCCTGCCAGCGAGTATGCAGTTGAGCAAAAGTTTTTCCACTAGAACTACTGTTTTCAGACACTAACAAGTGTTGAATTGATATTTTATTGTGTTGCGTAAGCAACCCAATTAATTCAGCACCTACATAACCACTTGCACCAATAACTATAACGTTCATTTACTTACCATTTAACTTATGATTAGAAACTACAACGGCTATGTTATTTACACGCTACGTTTGCAATTCTATTCAACTTTGACCGATTACTTCTTAGTTATTATTAAGATATTTAATAGACTAACTAAAAAGCCATGACTTCCAAGACCTAATATATAACTCTATCGTCGTCGCATAGTTGAATACATTACATACATTTTCATAGTGTGGTTAAATTAGGCTATTTACATTGTGGAGCTAAAGTACCATCATATAACTAGTTATGCAACTAAATAGCATAACTACCCATAAATTAATTTTAGGTTACTCTATATAATGAAAAATACGCATTTTAAATTACCCAGCTTTACTCAAGCTATTAGCCAGTTAATAGCACAACCTAGTATTAGTTCATCGCAAGCAAGCTGGGATCAAAGTAACGAAAGTGTTATCAACTTATTAGCCGCTTGGTTTGAAACCCTTGGCTTTGATATTACTATTCAAGCCGTGCCTAACGCTAAAGGGAAGTTTAATTTGTTAGCTAAATTAGGCTCTGGCAATGGAGGCTTATTACTTGCGGGCCACAGTGATACCGTACCTTTTGATGAAAATCGATGGTTATCTGATCCACTTAAAGTTACTGATAGTGATAACAAACTCTTTGGTCTTGGCAGTTGTGATATGAAAGGCTTCTTTGCATTTATTTTACAAGTTTGTCAGCAAGTAGATCTGAAGTTATTAAAGAAACCATTATATGTTTTAGCCACCGCGGATGAAGAAACCACCATGGCAGGCGCACGTTTTTTTGCTAACAGCGGCATTATAAAGCCTGATGTTGCCATTATAGGTGAGCCAACTAATTTAGTGCCGGTAATTATGCATAAGGGGCATATGTCTCATAAAATTAGCATTAAAGGGCAAGCTGGCCATTCCAGTAAACCTACCAGTGGAGTTAATGCAATTGAAATTATGTACCAAGTCATTAGTGAGCTATTCAAACTGAGGGAAAATCTTAACCTGAGCTATAAAAATGAAGCTTTTGATGTTCAAACGCCAACATTGAACTTAGGTGCCATTCATGGTGGCGATAACGCGAATAGAATTTGTGGACATTGTGAGCTCGATATTGACATGCGATCTTTACCTGGCATGAAAGACGAGGAATTAGTCTCTTGGTTATCAAAATCATTACAACCTATAGCAGAGAAATACCCAGGTAGATTATCGATCAATGAACTAGATCCAAGCTCGCCAAGTTTTGAGCAAACCGCGACAAGTAATTTAGTAGTTACTGCTGAAAAGCTTTCAGGACATACTTGTTGCGCCGTAAATTACGCCACTGAAGCCCCTTTTATTCAACAGTTAGGTTGTCAAACAATTGTGATGGGGCCAGGTTCAATTGACCAAGCGCACCAACCTAATGAATATTTAGCTCACAGTGAAATTAAAAAAACAGAGCTCTTACTGACAAAAGTAATTCACCACTATTGCTTTTAATTGATGTGTTTTTTGACAAGGCAGACAGACTAAAGAAAATAACGAGCGCTTAACGCTTAACGCTTAACTGTTAACTATAGCGAATTCGATTCCAAAGCTTTTGATTCACTTTGTGTGTAAAAAATTCGTCTGGCTGCCAACAGCGTGGTAATAAATCGAGCTTTTTGCGCTCAAGATAATTTGAAGATAGTAGTTCTAAAATTTCATTTAGCCGTTCTTTATTAATACTGGAGAACTCTTTCGCAGTTTCTACAAAGTAAAGGTTATTGGTTTTCTTTACGACTAGGTCATGCCCATGTCCAATAAAGGAAAGTTGCCGAGTTGCTATACGACATGTTGGCTCATTAGGTACTTCTGGATAAAGCTGAGTTACAATCGCATATTCGTATCGTACACTTTGTTCTGTATCATTAGGAATATAAATTACACCGTAACCTTGCGGAAAATCGCCGGTTATTTCATACAAGCTATCAACGACGCTTCGACAACAATTGCCACGTTCCGCGTTCTGATATAACGCTTGATAGACTTTCGGCAATAATTTGTAATTATAGTTTTCTTTAGTAGATAAAATAATCGCCGTATATATTTGAGGTATTTTTAATATATTTCCTACACCTAGCTTGGGTTGAATACTACCTTTAAGCAACTGTTTAACAAAGCGTAGTTTATTCGTTTCAACTTTTGTAAAAGTATCTCGCTCTTCTTTAGAGTTACCTAGATACATGACGATACCAATACCATTAATGAGGTACTTCATCGTTTCACGATAATTAATTTGCAATAAAGCTTTTCGCTCTTCTACTGATAAACCACGAAAGACATCTTTTGTACCATCACTCCCTTTCATAATTTTCTGGGCATCAGGATGATAGTTGCCTATATCTTGCAGAATGGCAGCCATTAAGATGGGAATTTTTACATGGTCTACAAATTCCAGATACGCTGCTTCGTTCTCAGTTCGAAGCTCTTGATAGTTATACTCTGATATTTTACTGAGCTCTTGTGTTAAATAAGCCCCTGATGAGAGCGTTTTTAAACAAATTTGGTCGAGTAACCTTAAAGAGAGTACGCCTCGATATAAAGGTTTATTGCGCTCATTTACTGAAGCAACCTTACTTCCTTCTGTTGGCGATAAAAGCTGAATAGTACCAAGCAGTTCTGCCGATTTTTTATTAGTATCGGCACGAGTTTCACCTTCACAAATTTCAATTATATCGCGACATATAAGTTGTAAATGCTGAGCTCTTTCGTTACTTTCTTGACGTAAAGCTTGCAGATAATCACGTTTTTCACGTTCCAAACGCGTGACTTTATTTTTACTTTTCTCGCTACCAATTTTGCTTATTTTGGAGATTTCGGCATTAAGCTTATGAATTTTATTTTGTGCGCTTCCTTCTAATTCATAATAACTAATAGCCCTTTCCAAGACTGAGTCTTTTAAAGGGCTGCGACCATAAATTTTACTCAGTAAAATTTTGACCTTAGCTGTAAAATTAGTATCACCTGCTAAATATTTTGACATTAATTCCATTCAATAAAAATAATACCTATTGGTATCGTGCTTATACAGTACAATTTTACAACCGTGAATTGGTTGTCAATCGTGTTACTAAACTTTTCATACTCTACTTAACCATAAGCAAAATAATGAAAATATCAATACAAAAGTAGAAAAATATCAAACGAAATATTCTTACTAATTAAGGTAACTTATCAGCTGTTTACAAGCGCAGTAAATAAGGCATTAAAAGTTTCAGACACTAAACGCACAAACATAGAGGTTTTTTTTCTGATTTGGCTAGAACTGCCAACTTGATAGCAGCCCAGCATTAGAACATACTATTAAAACTATGCCGTAAAGCTCGTTAATCATTAAGGACAATTGATGTTTTCAAGTAACTTTAAAGAAACACTAAAAAGTGTCGGTGCAGCATTTTTTGGCGTTCAAAGTGATAAAAATAGAAAAAGAGATTTTACTCAAGGTAAATTTAGCCATTTTGTTATCGCCGGTATTTTAGCCGTTGTACTTTTTATAACTTCATTAGTTGTTATTGTAAGCTTGGTTATACCAAGTTAAGCATACTTTATACTTAACTTTATAAGCTGATATTACAGAGCACTGGCGTTATTTAGTTATTACTCATTGTGATAAGGCTTTATCGCTAGCGGAGTAACTAACAGCTAATGTTGATGCATTTAATACAGCTTAATAAAGTGCAAGAAGCTCCGCGACTTTATTTCGCTTATTGCCTTTTTGGCTAATAGTTCTAGATACTTCTATCGACTGCTGCTTTTTTGCGTGCTCATATATTTTTCTTGTCCAAATAGTATCGTGGTTACTTATGAGTACTGTAATGTTAGATGTTTTAGCTTTAGTGACTTCTTCAGCAACATTTGCAAGGTCAGCTTGTTCATCTAAGCCAAAACCATTTCCTGAATAACTGGTAAAACTTGCTGTTTTACTTAACGGCACGTAAGGCGGATCACAGTAAATCACATCACCTGATTTAGCATGAGCAAAAGTTTGGCGATATCCATCACATATAAATACAGCTTTCTTGGCTTTCTCAGCAAAAAATATCAGTTCCTCTTCAGGAAAATAAGGGCGTTTATATTTTCCAAAAGGTACGTTATAGCCACCCGATTTATTATATCTACACAAGCCATTGTAGCCATGGCGATTCATGTAAAGAAAAACTAAAGATCTAAAGTAGGGATCTTTGCTTTCATTAAACTCTTTACGAAGTTGATAGTATTTTTCAGCCTGATTATATTCTGGTGTAAAAAATCGGCGAGCATCTGCAATAAACTTATCAGGTGTTCGTTGTACGATGCGATAAAGATTTACAAGATCTTGATTTATATCGCTCAACAGATATTCGTCGTAATTACTATTGAGAAATACTGAACCCGCACCAACAAAAGGCTCAATCAAACGATTTCCTTTTGGTAGCATAGAATTTATGACATCGCTTAAAGCGTATTTCCCACCAGCCCACTTTAAAAACGCTCGATGTTTCTTCTTCATGACACCTACAAACTCTAAAAATTAATACCAGATGATTAGTATCTGAAAAGTAAGGGTGAATTGTATCCTGAATTAGTTATTATTGGGAGCTCTGAAATGCATTGATTTCGTTATTAACTATACTCGTTGGCTTGATCCATGGCTGCCTAGATAAAAGCAACGCCGGTAAAGTTGATAACGCAGCTTGTGCAGCTGATTTTTCAGCATAAACCTTACTGGTGAACACCATAAGTGGTTGTTCATTTAATAGCCGCTGGTAAATATGGTATTCAATGCTATCTAAGGCTTTTAAATATTCCTGAGGAAGGGCTAAATCACTGAACGCAGATAGTTGAATAACATATCCAGTTTTGGTGGCATAAAAATCATTGTCTACTTGGAGACTATTCGTATGATTAATCGCTACTTTAGAAGTTGGGATTGTACTCTGTTCTTCTTGAGGCAATACATTAATCGCACTCTCAAGTTGAGTCTCTATTACAGTATCTGCTTCGCTTGTAGTGATTGCTGAAATAATATCGAATGAGGTCGCAGGTAAGGGCTCATTTTTCTTAATTACGACTGTCTTAGGGCTTACTAGCGATAAATAAATATCTGTTGGTACAGCCCTCTCATATGTTTTTATTATTTCATCTGTTGTGATATCTGAACTCGATTGACTAACATTTTTACTTTCTATCACCATCGTTTGCGGTTGCGACAAAGTCTTTGTTAGCGATACATTATCTGAACCTAATGCTGTTATTGGTTTCGCAAAGTTAAAGCTGTCTAAATGTAATAGTTTAATCACCAATGCAGAAATCAAAATTAAAAGTATTGCTGCACTTAATAGCCATTTATTGCGTTTACTGAAAGACCATTTGATTGAACTTTTTTTAAATATTGAAGAAGTTGGTGAAAGTAACTGCCCTGATTGCGATGATAATAATGAGAGTTTATTATCAAATAAGCTCTTGTTAATGGCAATATTTCTACCCGCTTGTAGTGAACCAAACATAACAACATTTACAGTTAAGTTTGATTTTTTAGCAATTAAAGCTAATTGCGTTAATTCATGTGAAATTTGTAAAGATAGATGCTGAGCTCTATCTAGCACAATGCTGATACTTTGTTTTGATTTTTTTGCTAAATTAATCACACTTACGGCTAACGAAATTTCTGGTTCAAAAAGTTCGCCAGTGTATAGCTGTTCGATAATACGACAACGAATTTGAATATTGTTGAACTGCGAAGAAAGCGCAACATAAGCAACGTTATGCTGCTCAGGTAAGTTTGCTAAAAGTTGATTAGATATGGTTGTGTTCTGTTCAACGCTTTCGTCAATAACAAGAATAGCTTGCTTTGAAAAACGTAAAATATAATCAATGCGTGCTTGGGCACTAATTTTAGTGACGCTGGTATTATTGTCAGATATATTAATGTTTTTTGTTAAAGCCGACATGCTTCACCTATTCTGAATTAATTACAGAATTTGCTGAAGGAGCTCCACGCTAACATCATCGTTGATTTCAGAACGACCTATGGCGGTCGGAAGAATAAATCGAAGATTACCAGCTAAATTCTTTTTATCGCGACGCATATGACAAATAAATTCATCAAACCCCATATTCTTGGGTGCGATTAGCGGTAAATCAAAGGCAAGCAGTAAAGCTTCAATACGACGAAGATCTGACACTTCAAGCAAATTCATTGCTACTGAAGTTTTAGCAGCAAGTACCATGCCAGTGGCAACTGCCTCACCATGCAACCAGTTACCATAACCTTGATCAGCCTCAATGGCATGGCCGAAGGTGTGACCTAAATTTAATAATGCACGAACACCAGCTTCTGTTTCATCTTCAGCAACTATATTTGCTTTACATTGACAGCAACGTTCGATCATTTGCATTAAAATTTTATTATCACCGGCTTTAATTGCATCTATATGTTGTTCAAGCCAAGTAAAAAACTCACCATCGCCGAGTATGCCATATTTGATCACTTCAGCCATACCTGCGTTAAACTCTCTAACAGGTAATGTAACTAGGCTTGCTAAGTCTATAAAAACAGCTTTAGGTTGATAGAACGCGCCTATCATATTTTTACCTAGCGGATGGTTGACTGCGGTTTTACCACCAACAGAGGAATCTACTTGTGACAATACGGTGGTAGGCACTTGAATAAAATCAATACCGCGTTGATAACATGCAGCAGCAAAACCAGTGATATCACCAATAACACCGCCACCTAACGCTATCAAAGTAGTATCTCTACCGTGATTACCCGCGAGTAGATGAGACATTATAAGCTCAAAATTTGCTAAGCTTTTCTGAGCTTCACCATCAGGTAAAACGATTTCATCTACATTGAAATCCTTTAAGCTGGTTTTCATTTGCTCAAGATAAAGTGGTGCAACTATGTTATTACTAACAATGCAAACTCGCTTACTGCGGATATGACTAGACAGCAGTTTACTATTTGATAGTAACCCGCTGTCTATATAGATTGGGTAGCTGCGTTTGCCAAGCTTAACTTGAAGAGTGGTCATAAGTATTATGTTTAAAAGTCTAAACGTTCTACTATTTTACTTGCAACAACCTTAGCGCTTTGGTCATCCGTTTGCACGATAACATCGGCAATTTCTTCATATAACGGATTTCGCTCAACAGCTAGGTTTTCAAGTACAGTTCTTGGTTCTTCATCAGTTTGGAGAAGCGGACGACGACGGTCTCTTTGCGTACGTGCAACTTGTTTATCTATCGTGGTTTCTAGATAAACAACAATACCGCGTGCTGATAAGCGATTGCGTACTTGTGGGCTGATCACAGATCCACCGCCAGTAGCTAAAACAATACCCTGTTTTTCACTTAAGTCTTCAATGACTGATTCTTCTCTTAGTCGAAAGCCTTCTTCGCCTTCTAGATCAAAAACCCATGCGATATCTGCACCAGTACGGCGCTCAATTTCTTGATCGGAATCAAAAAACTCTAAATGTAGCTTATCTGCTAATTCTCTACCAATGGTGCTTTTGCCTGCGCCCATTGGGCCTACAAGGAAAATATTACGTTTTTCTGCCATTAGATTAATTAATACTCGTTTATTTATTACGTGAACAGGTAAGAGGGAACCTCCCTCGAAAATTTCAAGGGCGCAATTATCGCAATTGTTGGGTACAAATTGCAAGCATGTAAGGTGAAAACACCACCTTACATGCAAATTAACTTAAAATCTTTCCGTAACTATGCGTGGTGTAACGAATATTAGTAGTTCTTTTTTCTCATTGAAGTTACTACTATTTCTAAACATCCAACCAAAATATGGAATATCACCTAAAACAGGTACCTTTGATACAGAACTAATAATTTGTTGCTGATAAATACCACCTAGTACGATTGTTTCGCCATTATTAACCAATACCTGTGTGCCAATACGCTGTGTATCAATAGCTGGTGCTGTGCCATTTGAAACATCAGATACCGTATCTTGAGTTACCACAAGGTCCAAAATAATTCTGTCATCCGGTGTAATGTGAGGTGTTACCGTTAAACTTAGTACCGCTTTTTTAAACTGAGTTGATGTGGCACCACTAGAAGCCGCTTCTTGATAAGGTATTTCAACACCTTGCTCAATATAGGCTTCTTTTTGATTTGCCGTAGTTATGCGCGGACTGGCAATTATTTCGCCTTTGTTTTCTTTTTCCATCGCACTCAATTCAAGATCTAATATAGTACCATCTGCTAAACGCGCAACTTGAAATGCAATACTTCCCGCAGGGTTAGCTACAGGTAAATTAACATTAAGTCGATCGCTTAAAGAGGGTATTATGCCATTACCTGCATTATCGGCGCCCGTTAATGAGCCTGAGGTTGCAGAATCAGAGCCTGTATCCGTAACACCCCAGCGAATACCTAACTCTTCGTTGATATTATCTTTTACCGTTACCATACGAGATTCAATAATAACTTGGCGCACAGGAATATCTAATACCGAAACCATACGTTTAATATCTTCAATACTGGTTGCCGTATCGCGAATTAATAAGGTATTCGTTCTCTCATCAACACTAACGCTTCCGCGTAGCGATAATATGCTGTTTTCTTCATTCTTTATTAGGGCCGCAAACTCTGCTGCTTTAGCGTAATTTACTTGTACATATTCAGAATATAACGGCGCTAACTCTTCAACTTGTTGCTGTGCTTGTAAGTCTCTAGCTTCTCGTGCGGCTAATTCATCGCTTGGTGCAACCATTAAAATGTTGCCTTCCATGCGTTTATCTAAGCCCTTAACTTTTAAAATTATATCGAGAGCTTGGTCCCAAGGCACACCATCTAGTCGTAAGGTAATATTGCCCGCAACGGTGTCACTGGTCACTAAGTTAAAGCCATTATAATCAGCAACTATTTGTAATACGGTACGTACAGAAATATCCTGAAAGTTTAATGAGATAGCTCTGCCGCTGAAGGTTTCTTCTTCGCCTAAATAACCATCTTGTTTAACCTTAGCATTTACCGTTAATGAAAATACATCATTGAATTGTTGATGTTTGTACTCAAATGGGCCGTTAATATCAACAACTAAACGTGCATTACGCCCTTCTCTAAATGTTTCTATTCCGGTAACTAAGGTACCAAAATCAGTCACATCTAATTTATAAATAAAGTCATCTAAAATCTCAGTGTTATGAAATTCAATGTAAAGCTTGCCAAGTTTATCACTTACGTCAACCGCTACTTTGCTATCAATGAGTTTAACCAATAATTGCGCTTCATTTTCTTGACCACGCTTAAAATCAATATTATCTATTTGATTGATAAAACCATGCCCAAGCGGAATTAACTGTGTTACGGATTGATTTACTTGACCTGTATTTAAAGTTAAAGCAAAAGTATTGTCTTTTTGCACTACATCAAAAACTGACAAATGCTGTAAATTAACGTCAGCAACCACTTTCCCAGCTATTTTTTGTACTTGAATATTATTAACGCCAGCGTGCTCGATCAGTGTTACAGCAACCGTAGGGCTAAATTGATCTGCATCAAAGGTAATTCTAACCTGCGCAGGAGACATCGAAGTACTAACTTCGGGTTGTACAACAATCTTATCTGATAGCTCAAATACCAGTTCAATTTCATTATTTTGAATAGTGTTATAGCTGATGCCTGTTAATTCACTTGCCCAAGAAAAAGTGCTAAACGCACATATATAAGCGATTGTAACTAACTTCATTTTTTTGAAATGTGTCATAAGATTATCATTTTTTATTATATTAAATAGCAACATTAATTCCTTTGCCCCTCTGCACTTGTCTGCGTCATGGTAACGACAGTTTCACGCTCAACCCAGCACCCAGCGCCATCTGGGATTAACTCTAATACTTTTACATTATCTTGGCTTACCGTGGTAATTTTACCGTGATTTAACCCTACGTAGCTACCAACAGCAACTCGATGTAACGTGCTGTCAGATGCTTCTACGAGTGCCCATGTAACACCTAGCTCACCTAACGTGCCACGCATCACTAAACTACTCAGAGAATATTTTTCTAACGGTTGTTTTCTTCTACGCGGATCTGGACTTAAACAACCTGACATTTGTTGAATTTTTTCTTGAATTGCTTCTGGTTTAGGTACGTCAAATGGACTACGTAAAACATCAGCAGAGTAATCAAAATGGTCAAAAACTCTAACTTCTGGCATCGGCTCAATTGTATTGCTGGTGCCTGATTGGACTGTAGCAATATGTTGTTTTAGATCGTCAGTATCGTTAAAACAGCCAGTTAGCATAACAGCACTTAATAAAATTAATTTTTTCATTACTCTGCAGCCTCCCTATAACGATAGGTTTTAGCCTGAAGCTTTAACTTTAAGTCACCTGATGTTTGTTTTTGTAAATTAATGTCGAAGTCGTGCAATGTAACAATACGGGGTAGCCCAGCAATCCTACTTACGAATTGACCAAACTCATGATATGAGCCTATAACTTCTATATCGATAGGTAACTCAATATAAATCTCTTGCTCTATTTCTGGTTGCCAATTCAATTTTACAAAATCAAGGCCAGTCGTTGTGCCAACAAAAGTTATATCATCAAGTAAGCCAGGTGTTTCATGACTTTCTGGTAAACTTTTTAATTGATTCGCAAACATAGCTTCTGCTTCTATCATTTGTTGTTCAAATAACTCTAAATTAGCGGCAATATGATATTTAGCTTGATATTGTTGTTTTAGCGTCGACTCTTCTAAAGTTACACGTTCTAGTTGTTTAATTTGATCACTGATCATTAAAACGTAACCTAGACCTAACACTAAAATAACTAAGAATATCGATAATACTATTTTAGCCGCCTTCGGCCATTGTCCAATATTATCAAGCTCTAAGCCATCAAATTGCTCCATAAATTCCGATAAGTCAAAATTCATTATGGCGCTCCTTGATTAGTAGATTCATTTAAATTGATCAAACCTTTGATTCGAACACGCATTTTAAAATCACTTAATAATTTACTTTTCGCATCGTTTGAAGTTATAGACTCAAGTATCGCATCTTCAAATAAATCAGAACTTTCTATTTCCCTGATCATATTCGCTAAATGGTTATTTGATTCACTTTTGCCGATAATATTTAAACTGTTACCTTGCTTTTCCAAGCGTGTAAGGTATATACCGTTTGGTACCACTTTTGCAATTTCGTCTAAAACTTGTGTGCCTACATTACGACTACGTTGTAATTGTTCAACAACACTTGTGCGCTTTTGAAGTTCTTTTTTCTTTTCGTTAAGCGATTTTATTTTTGAAATGCGTAAGTCTAAAATTTGTATTTCGTTTTGTAAAAATTGATTACGTTGTTGCTGGCCATCAATTCGCATCTGATAAAATTGATTTACAGAGAACACAATTACAAACGCTATTAAGGCGACGACAGTTAAAACAGTGAAGTACTCACGTTGCTTAGCTTTTTCGGCTTCTTCGCGCCATGGTAATAAATTTATATATGCCATGGTGTAAAGCTCCTTAACGCTAAACCTGCTGCTACCATAAAGCGTGGTGCATTTTTTGCTAATTCTTCTTTATTAATTAAACTCGAAATTTCCATACCGGTAAATGGGTTAGCAATTACGGTATGAATGCCTAACTCCTCAGTAAGCAGTTGTTCTACACCCTCAACTAAGGCACTACCACCTGAAATGACTAAATAATCAATTTTTGCTTTACCACTCGTTGTAAGAAACATTTGAATCGCGCGACGAATTTGTTGAACTAAAATGGTATGAAATGGAGCTAAAACTTCAAAAGTGTAGTTAGGGGGAAGATCATCGGTTAATTTAGCTATTTCAGCTTCTTCAAACGATTTATTATAATAAGAGACAATTGAGCGTGTATATTGCTCGCCGCCAAACAATTGATCTCGGCTATAAATATGATTACCTGCCTCGGTGACTGAAAATAAAGTCATTGTTGCGCCAAGATCTACAGTAGCTATGACTTTATCAGCGGCATCATCGGGCAATTGGTTTAAGGTTAAATCATACGTTCTACTAATAGCGTATGATTCAACGTCAATAACTTTGGTATCAAAGCCACCTGCTTCTAACGCTGCTACCCTTGCTTCAACAGATTCAGTTCGAGCTGCGCTCAATAATACGTTAATTTTACTTGGATCAGATTCATTAATATCAAGTGACTCAAAATCTAAGCTTACTTCATCAAGTGGGTATGGGATCAGGCTGTCTGCTTCAATTTCTATTTGGCTCGCTAACTCTTGCTCATTTAAGGAAACATCCATATAAATAATCTTAGTGATTACCGTTTGACCCGAAACAGCTGAAGCTGCGAGTCCCACCGTAGATGATATTTTCTTCCTTATTTTAGCGACCACTTTACCGACAGCGTCAATATCTTGAATTTCTCTATCAACAATGGCGCCTCTTGGCATTGGCTCAATCGCGACAGTTTCGAGGACGTATCCGCCTTCATTTTGGTTCAGCAAAACAGCTTTTATAGAGTGAGAACCAATGTCAATTCCAACCATTAAGGAGGTCTTTTTTTTCCATAAACTACTTAACATAGAATCCTACTAGAACATTTTATTATAATAATATTAGGTAAAAAATTGGTATAAATACATTTATTACATGCTTTTACAGGATATACTAGTACTATTACACCAATTTTATAACTTTTATCGAGCATTTTTTTGTGTTTTCTATAAAAAACCTGTTTAAAACGGGTGCTGTGTTGATATTTATCGGATTTTTAGCACTCGCCGGAATTTATCTCTCAATGCGCTCGAGTTTGCCGAGTGTTGAATCACTGAAAGATTTGCAATGGCAAACGCCAATGCAAATTTTTAGTTCAGATGGCAAACTCATTTCTCAATTCGGTGAAAAGAAAAGAATTCCTTTAACCTTAGATGAGATGCCGCAGCAATTAATTAATGCGATATTGGCAACTGAAGATGACCGCTTTTATTTGCATTTTGGTGTTGATCCTATCGGTATGGGCCGAGCCATAATTGGTCAATTAACCGGACAAAATAGAGGTGGTGCAAGTACTATTACCATGCAGGTTGCTCGAAACTTCTTTCTTACTCGTGAACAGACTTATGTCCGAAAAATTAGAGAAATATTTATTTCTTTTCACATTGAGAGCTTATTAACTAAAGATGAAATACTTGCGCTCTATATGAATAAAATTTCATTAGGCCATCGTTCTTTTGGATTTGGTGCTGCTGCTCAAGTTTATTACGGAAAAGAAACCAAAGAGTTAACGCTAGCACAAATTGCCGTGTTAGCGGGTTTACCCAAAGCTCCTTCCACATTGAACCCTATTAGTCGTCCTGATAGAGCATTGAAACGCCGAGCCGTAGTATTACAAAGAATGTATGTGGCCGGATATATAACCTCTGAACAATTAGCCAACGCAAATCAAGAACCTGTTACCGCAGTTAAGCATGGCGCAGAAATTGAATTGAGCGCACCTTATATTGCCGAAATGGCACATCAAGAAATGATTGATCGTTTTGGTAAAGAAGCGGCATATACCGGAGGCTATAAAGTATTTACAACCGTAACATCAAAATTACAAGCTGCAGCCCAACAAGCAGTTGTAGATAATATCTTCGCATACGACCAGCGTCATGGTTACCGGGGGCCTTTAGCAACAATACGCCCTGTTGATGAATCGGTAACGACCGCAATGGTATCAGATGATGCACAAATAAAACCCATAACGGCTAATGAAGCAATTGAAGCGCTGTCATCATTAGATAGTTATCATTCAATTGAACCGGCTGTTGTAACACAAGTAATGGAGCAATCAGCAAAAGTTAGGCTTCAAGATGGCTCAGAGGTAAATATTGGTTGGCAAGGTCTTGCTTGGGCCAGAGCTTATATCAACGACGATAAACAAGCAGCGCCGCCTTCAATAGCTAAGGATATTTTAACAACAGGCGATATCGTAATGGTTTCAGCCGTTGAATCAGGTTATCGATTAAGCCAACTGCCCGAAGTTAGCGCCGCATTAGTATCGCTTGCCACAGATAATGGTGCCATAAAAGCTGCAGTTGGTGGTTTTAGTTTTAATCAAAGTCAATTTAATCGAGTTACCCAAGCTAAGCGACAAGTCGGTTCTAATATTAAACCTTTTATTTATTCCGCTGCGCTAGAAAACGGTTATAACTTGGCATCAATAGTTAATGATGCTCCTATTAATCAGTGGGATCGTAGCTCAGGTGTTGTTTGGCGACCGAAAAATTCCCCGCCGGTTTATAATGGTGAAATACGATTTAGGTTGGCCTTAGCGCAATCGAAAAACGTTATAGCCGTTCGCCTGCTCAGAGAAGTAGGTCTAGACAAAATCATTCCTTATTTAGCTACTTTTGGATTTAATCCACACGACTTACCGCGAAATGAGTCTTTAGCATTAGGCTCAGCCTCTTTAACACCAATTGAGGTAGCTACCGGCTTTGCAACTTTTGCCAATGGTGGTTTTTTAATTAAGCCTTATTTAATTGAGCGTATTGAAGATTCATTCGGCAAAGTATTATTTCAAGCGAACCCAGCCATAGCCTGTGATAATTGTGATCAATCAATCGATAAAGTTTCAGAGTCATCAAATGCACCTTTAAACAGCGAAGACATTTTTAATTTCAATGCTGCTGATAACTTCGATGATATAGAGCTTACTGCCCGCGTGATAAATAAAGCGCCTAGAATTATTAGTGCACAAAATGCCTTTTTAATAACAGAAGCACTTAATTCAGCTATTTGGGGTGCAGATTGGAATATTAAACCGTTTTGGCAAGGTACTGGGTTTCGTGCTCGGGTATTAAAACGTCGCGATATCGCTGGTAAAACAGGCACAACAAATGAAGCCAAAGATGCATGGTTCTCAGGTTATAGTCGCAGAATAGTTACAACCTCATGGATTGGGTTTGACAATCCGAGTCGAAATCTTGGGCAGTCTAGCTACAACAGTAACCTGAGCAAAGACCAAACCACAGGTAAAGAGTTTGGTGCAAAATCAGCACAACCAACCTGGATAAACTTTATGAAGGTGGCATTAACTGAGTTTCCTGTTGAGCCATTTGAACAACCCGAAGCGCTAATGTCTGTACGTATAGACAAAGCATCGGGCAAGTTAACCACTAAAACTGATAAATCTAGCCGTTTTGAGTATTTTGAATTAGGTACAGCACCTACTGAATATATAAGACAAGACATCAGTAGTGAAATTCTTGACGGCGAAGATGCTGTCATCAATGTTGAAGATAGTATTTTCGACTAATTCCAACAAATGTTGACCTTTCATATCAGCTATTTTAAAAAGCTATTTAGTATCTGAAAGGTCAACAAACGTCACTATAAGTTTCGTTATATAACAATTTAAAACTAAAACTTGTTTCTATTCGAAATTTATTTCGAATATTTCATTTATTTATATCCTTTAAAAATCCTAATCCAACAATAATTTCCTGACCAGGCAGTCAACACCGAAAAACAAACAAACCACTGATTTTAAACGATTAATAAACATCTTACTGCTCAATGTTCAATTTATCAAACCTTGATATATCTTATTACCTTTTTACTTACACCATTAAATTATGAAAGTAAGTATGAAAACTTTCAAAACGAAAGAAAAAACGCTTTCGTTTTGCTGGTTGATCGCATAAAATTATCCTCCAAACTCGGAACACCGAAACTAAACATTTAATTATCGTCATAATTTTAGGAGCGAATTCGCAATGGCAGCTTTAGAAAACTCAATCGATTTATCTTCATACGGCATCAATAATGTTGCAGAGATAGTTTACAATCCTTCTTATGAGTTACTCTTTGCTGAGGAAACTAGATCAGACCTCACAGGTTGTGATAAAGGCATTGTTACCGAACTTGGCGCAGTTTCAGTTGATACTGGAATTTTTACCGGCCGCTCTCCAAAAGATAAATACATTGTTCGTGACGATACTACCCGTGATACGGTTTGGTGGTCAGATCAAGGTAAAAACGACAACAAGCCCATGACACAAGAGACTTGGGACAGTTTAAAAGGCCTAGTAACTGAACAATTGTCAGGTAAGCGTTTATTTGTTGTTGATACCTACTGTGGTGCGGATGAATCTACACGCTTAAAAGTACGCTTTATTACTGAAGTTGCTTGGCAAGCTCATTTTGTTAAAAATATGTTTATTCGCCCAAGCGATGATGAGTTGAAAACATACGAACCTGATTTCATCGTAATGAATGGTGCAAAAGCTGTTAACCCTAACTGGCAAGAGCAAGGGTTAAATTCTGAAAATTTCGTGGCCTTTAACCTTACTGAGCGTGTTCAGTTAATTGGTGGCACTTGGTACGGCGGCGAAATGAAAAAAGGTATGTTCTCAATGATGAACTACCTATTACCTTTAAAAGGCATAGCATCTATGCACTGTAGTGCTAACGTTGGTGAAGATGGCGATACAGCCGTGTTCTTCGGTCTTTCTGGTACGGGTAAAACTACGCTTTCAACTGATCCTAAACGCCAATTAATTGGTGATGATGAACATGGTTGGGATGAAAACGGTGTATTTAACTTTGAAGGTGGTTGTTACGCTAAAACCATTAATTTGAGTAAAGAAAACGAACCTGATATCTACAATGCTATTCGTCGCGATGCATTATTAGAAAACGTTACGGTTAACGAAAAAGGTCAAATTGACTTTGACGATAACTCAAAAACAGAAAACACCCGTGTTTCTTACCCTATTCATCACATTGATAATATTGTTAAGCCGGTTTCTCGTGCAGGTCATGCCAAAAAAGTTATTTTCTTAACTGCAGATGCTTTTGGTGTATTACCTCCAGTTGCCAAGTTAACACCAGCGCAAACTGAATATTACTTCTTATCTGGTTTCACAGCCAAACTAGCGGGTACAGAGCGCGGTATTACTGAGCCAACACCAACTTTCTCAAGCTGTTTTGGTGCTGCATTTTTAAGCTTACACCCAACGCAATATGCGGAAGTATTACGTAACCGCATGCAAGCTGTTGGTGCAGAAGCTTACTTGGTTAATACCGGTTGGAATGGCACCGGCAAGCGTATATCAATTAAAGATACGCGTGCAATTATCGATGCTATTTTAGATGGCTCAATTGACGATGCACAAACACAAGTTTTACCTTTATTTAATTTAGATATCCCAACCAGCATTGAAGGTGTCGACGATAACATTTTAGATCCTCGTAATACTTATGCCCAAGCCGAACAATGGCAAGGTAAAGCTGCTGACTTAGCTAAACGCTTTGTAAATAACTTTGATAAGTTTACTGATACTGATAACGGTAAATCATTGGTTGCAGCTGGTCCAAAACTATAAATAAGCCAGTTTGGTAATAGCCTAAAAACGTCAAAGCCGTCGAATATTCGACGGCTTTTTTATGTTTGAACCTCAAGCAATAATAAATAAATGCTAATACCAAATTCAAGTGACTTAATGTTAACCATGACTAATTGGTAAACAAACTTGAGCCTTTAAACCACCTTCTTTTCTGTTTGATAATTCAACACGTCCACTGTGGGTATCGACTATTCGTTTAATAATAGCTAAACCTAAGCCACTGCCTTCTGCTCCTCTTGCTTCATCGCCTTGAGTAAAAGGCTGAAACAAGCGTTCAATCTCAAACTCAGGAATACCTGGGCCTTCATCACAAACACAAAAACAAACTTCTTGTTTTCGTTTGTCATAATAAGTAGATACAGTAACTTTACCTTGAGAATAACGTAAAGCATTTTGAATTAAGTTGGCTACTGCTCTTTTCATTGCAACATAACGAAGCGGAATGTTAGGTAAATCTTCTGTAGTAAAAATTATCTCACGATCTAAAATGCTCTCTGATTGCACCACTTCATCAATTAATTTATTAATGTCATCTAGTTCAGCTTTGTCTTTGCTGTCGTGACGAATATAATCAATAAACTGATCAATAATGCTATTCATATCTTCAATATCGCCTTCAATACCCTCTTTCAAAAACTCATCTTGTTGGGAGATCATTTCAGTGGCTAATCTAATACGGGTTAGTGGCGTTCTTAAATCATGCGATATACCAGCCATCAATAGGTTTCGGTCATCTTCTAGTTGCTTTATACCTTTAGACATATGATTAAAAGCCCGCGTAACCGCAACAATCTCTGTCGTACCTCGTTCCTTTAATGGCTTCGGAAAATCACCTCTTGCCACGTCAAGAGCAGCATGTTGTAAGGCACTTAACGGTCGATTAAGCTGTCGAACAAAAATCCATCCTCCCACCACACTTAAAATACCTAATATCATTAGGACAAAAATAAGCGGAGAAAAGTTTTCTTCCTCTAAGCCATTCAGTGGAATTTTAACCCAATAATTAGGGGCTTGAGGTGGACGAATCCAAAATAAGTACTCATCACCTTGTGAAATCCTAACTTCTGCAGGCCCGCCCAAAAGAGCTGACATTTCTTCAGAACGAAAAGCGTAAAAGATTGCATCTTGTAAGCCTAACTTCATTGCTGCGGCTTCACGATAAACCCCAATACCGGTTTCTCGTTGAAACGCTTCCCCCATGGCAGGGCTTATCGCTTCATCTTCAATATCGATAAAAACGACTCGAACCTGCTTAGCAAGCAACTGATTTACTTGCTGTGCATTAGGTTGAATAATGTATATCGACATAGATATAAACGATACTACTTGGTTAATTAATAATAAAAACCCAATTAAGAGCACCGTTTGACCAAAGGCACTGCGCGGCAATATTTTCATAAACCTCTACTACTGTTAGAATTTTTCATGTCTTTATTAAGTGCTATTCATTTTCTAAAGTCTCATGGTGAAGCTGGCTAAAACAACCACCTTTAATACAACCATAAAGCCTTTAAAATAAAACAACGACTAAAAGTCTATGCTACAGACTTTCCTTCAGGAACAAATACATACCCCAAACCCCAAACCGTTTGAATATAGCGAGGTTTTGCAGGGTCAATTTCTAACATACGTCGCAAGCGCGACACTTGAACATCAATGCTACGCTCAAGGGCTGAGTAATCTCTCCCACGCGCCAAGTTCATTAATTTATCACGCGACAAAGGTTCTCGGGGATGCGTGATTAATGCTTTTAATACGGCAAATTCACCACTCGTTAAAGGCATGTTTACATCACCTTTCACCATTTCACGCGTAGCAAGATTCAACTGATAATCACCGAAAGATATAATATTTTCTTCTTGAGATGGCGCGCCAGGTGCTTCTTGCACTTTACGGCGCAATACTGCTTTAATTCGCGCTAATAATTCACGCGGGTTAAACGGCTTAGGCATATAATCATCAGCGCCCAACTCTAAACCAATAATGCGGTCAACCTCATCACCTTTCGCTGTTAACATAACAATAGGAATGTCGTTAGAGTTTTGGCGTAAACGACGACATATAGATAAGCCATCTTCGCCTGGTAACATTAAATCGAGGACTAATAAGTGAAAGTTTTCACGCTCTAATAACCTATCCATTTGCTCGGAGTTAGCTGCGCTTCGAACGACAAAGCCTTGCTCAACTAAATACCGCTCTAGTAGGGCGCGTAAACGCATATCATCGTCTACTACCAAAACTTTCGGTGTTTCATGTCCCATAATACTTGTTCCATTGGTTATTTTTAAACTTATGTTAACTATAAGTCATATTACTTCAAATATAAAAAGCTGTGCAGTACCAAGGGGCTAGCATTTGTTACAAATTATGTTTCATCTTAGTTTAGAGAATTGAATTACTTGCTTTGGTTAATTATTGTGGGAGAATACGCGAATGAGAATTTGGCACCATTTTCACAAAGTCCCCTTTAGAGTTTTACGCATCAGTAAAAGGCGTAATATCATCCGCATTAAACGCAGTATGATCAAAGTTAAAATCGCCTTAGCACAAGAAAAAGTTGAAACAAGAGCCATGCTTAGTACTTATAAACGTTACACTAAACGTAATGCAAGTGCTGAGGAGATGCGTATTGCTAACCAACAGTTTATTGATATTTTAAAAGGCTTAGGTATTGGTATTTTCGCTATTTTACCTTTTGCGCCGATCACGATTCCTCTGATGATAAAAATCGGCCGATTAGTCGGTGTTGAAATTCTTCCTAGTGCATTTGTCGATGACAAAAAAACACCTAAGCCTTAATGTAAACTTATTTTAAGTAATTAATCGCTTGGTCGGTTACACATTTGGTAAAGCTTTTTTGTCGCTCAACTTTTGGTAACTCGGCAATACTTGCGGTGACTAAATGCATTTTTTCCTGCCTTTGCTCGTCAGAAAGGTGTAAAAATTGTTCGTGAAAGCAACCATGTAAACCATAATTTAATGACACATCTGATTTAAGCGGCTCTCCTGCCAAACAAGTTATTAGTTTTTCAGCCAGGGTATTTCGATCTAATTCAGTAATTAACGCTTTAATCGTTAAATTTTCTTTTATTTGTTTTTGTTGTTGGCAGCCAAACAACATGTCTGCCACAGCAACCACAGGTATAAGTGCTTCATGTTGAGCGCCAAATCGTGCTTTTAACCATTGGTTTCTATCGAGTGTTTGATTTTCTGCTGCTTGCAAAGACGCACTAGACATAACAATAACTACAGCTAAGTTTACCCATAAAGCATGGAAATATTTTTTGAATGGTTTAATTGTTTCACTGAACATACAACTTTCCTAATAATAGTATTTAACTTAAGTTGAGAAGCATCAACCGTTAATTAATGCATAAACCCACCAAAAAACACCTGCACTGAGTTACAGCAGAAAATTGTCATGAGCAAACTTTATGAATATCGATTAACGTGGTTAAATAACGGTATCTAAGATCTAAATAATATTTGATTATACCGTGATAAAACAAATAAAAATATGCTGTACGCTACTCATGATTGTTTCGTTTTCAAGTCCGTTATTAGCTGCCAATAAAGTTAACGCAACTACTAACATTAATACAATTGAGCTATTAAACAAACAGTTAGAAAATGAAATTGGCAATGTTGTTTATGTTGATTTTTGGGCTTCTTGGTGTATCCCTTGCCGTCAATCATTTCCGTGGTTAAATAACTTACAAGCGCAATATCAAAGACAAGGCTTAACTATCATCAGTATTAATTTAGATCACAGCCGAGTGCTAGCCGATGAGTTTTTAAAGGAAATAAAAGCAAACTTTCCGGTTATTTATGATCCCAAAGGCCTAATTGCAAGAAAATATAAACTTAAAGGAATGCCAAGTAGCTTTATTATTGACCGAACAGGCAAAATAGTCAGCGCACATGTCGGCTTTAATCAAACTAAACAACTAGCGTACGAAACAGAGCTGCAAGCATTACTAAGTAAGCCATATAGTTCAAACTAAACAGTGCATCTTAAACAGTACAAACTAAGCACTTTGATTGTAATACCAAATGTAATAAGTTATTGACGATTTAAACCACCTTAAAATGATCGATTATTTATTTCAATTGCTATAAAGGCTATTTTTCTCCGATAATAATTATATTCATTAACTAGAAATTACAGCGCACTTTCGCTAATAAAGCCCATAAAACAAAAAAGCGAGCACAAGGCTCGCTTTAAAATTTAACCATAAACTTTTGACTTAAAAACTATATTTATAACCTAAAGTAACGCTGCGTGGTTTACCAGCCATGATTGAACCATGTGTACGTGTCGCCATGTATTCTTTATCAAGTAAGTTATCAACATTAAGGGTAATTTCTTGGTTTTCTGCAAGGTTGTAATGTGCAGCTAAGTCTACCACTGTTCGGCTTTTTATCGCTTCGCTTGGTAATATTACACCTTGACCAGCCGTTGTGCGCATTTCATCCATATAGCGTACTAAAACATCACCACGCCAATTTTCACCAACAACACCAACATTCAGTTGTAATTGATTTTCTGGTACATACGGTAGCTCATCGCCTACAACAACATCACCCCAAGTATCTAAACCTGATTCAAATGAGTTTTGAAACTCTGTTTCAGTAAACGTGTAAGTTAAACCCACTGGAATCATTACCGAGCCTGCAGCAAACTCATAGCCTGCTTTAGCTTCGATACCTGAAACCTTTACTTCACCCGCATTATATTGGTTACCAATGTTTTCTTCATCACAACCTTGGCTCGCCGTACAATTACCATGCATGTTTTCGTAATCAGAATAGAAATATAATACTTCTGCATTTAACGCGTCTTTATTAAAACGTAAACCTAACTCATAGTTAATGCTTTCTTCATTTTCTGTTTTATCGTTACCTGGAGCTGGCGGAGCGAAACCTTTTTGCACACCACCAATAACCACTAAATCAGTATTTACACGATAAGTTACTGCAAGTGAAGGTAATAAAACATCAACATCGTTACTCACATCTTTTGATGTTGGTTCGTTTCTATCTACAACACCTTTTGCCCAATCTTTACGCGAAATAGTCATATCTTCGTAGCGTAAACCGGCATTAATAATAAAGTCACCAATGGTATATTCATCATGAATGAATAACGCGACAGCTTTCGCTGAATCTATACGGTTTGAGTCAGTGCCTTGAACACCAGCATCGGTTAAGCTCATTTCATAATTGGTGTTATCTAATTGATAAAGATCAACCCATTGAAATCTATCCATACTGTCTTCGTGGTAACGAGCACCAAATTTAACTTGATGAGCACCAAAGTCAGCATCTAGAACCGTTTGAATACCTTTTGACTCATAATCACGGCTGTTAGCTTTAACTTCAACACTGATTTCGTTATCTTCGAACGTACCATTGTCAAACGCAGAAGCGATATCAATACCACCACCACTTAAGCTTTGCCCATTCACTTTATTGGTTTTGTACCAGTTACGACTGAATTCGTTAAAGTAAGCAGAAGTTCCTAAAACAAAGCGATCTGACAACTTAATACTATGATTTACCTGAAATTGCTTATGCTCTGTGTCCATAACATCAAGCTGTGATGCTGAATAACGAGAATATGGGTTAGCGTCAAAGTCGCTCTGGGTTAACCCCATGTAAGTTTCATCAGAGCTTTCATCAGAATATTTTAATTTAAATTCTAACTCTTGGTAATATTTTGCATCGGCATCACTGTTAATAAGAATTTTTGCCATAATGTCATTTTTAACAAAACCAGTATCATCACCGGTGTGGTTTACATCTTTGAAACCATCAGCTTGATAACGAAATACTTCAAATAATGACGATACGTTTTCGCCAGCACCACCAACATAAGCATGTGCTTTAGCAAAACCATCTTCACCTGCGCTTAAATTTACTTGTCCTGCAAGTGCCTCGCTTGGAATACTACGCGAAAGCATGTTAACTACACCACCCGTTGTACGTGGTCCATACATAGCACTTGACGTACCTTTAAGTACTTCAATTTGTTGCATACGACCGGCAGTTGGGAAGTAATAAGCAGAAGGAGCTGAATAAGGTGCTGGAGCGGCTAATACGCCATCTTCCATAATTGTAACTTTTTCACTGCGATTTTGACCTGTGCCACGCATACCAATATTTGGACGTAAACCATAGCCATCTTCTTCAAGAACATAAACGCCAGGAACCGAGGTTAATGTACGCATAATATCGGTGAAATCGAATTTTTCTAATTCTGCTTGAGAAATCATGTGAGCACTGCCAGGCACATCATTTACCGCTTGAGCATTACCAAAAATAGCTAAATGCTCTATATCATCAGCTGCTTGAGCAGTATTCGCAATAGAAGTAACAACCGATAGAGCGATTAACGCTGGTTGAAAAAGAGGTGAAATTCGCATGGATAAACCTATAAAAGAGACAATTATTTTAATTGCCCGCATTTAATCACGAAACTAAATAGGAATCAATATCATTTGTATTGTTTATTATTGTTTTACAAAGAAAGCTTTCAAAAACACAGCAGTTAACACCCGCCACCAACACCCGCGATTAAAGTTGCATAATGTTACTAATGGCTTCATTTACCTGCGTTACATTAAACTTTTCTTCCACCATAAGTCGGCTAGCTGCTGCCATTTTTTGCCACTGCTCTGGGTTTTCAATAAACCAAATCATTCTAACTGCTAAGGCACCAGCATCACGCGGAGGTGCTAACCAACCATTTTCGCCATTCACTACTGTATCTCGACACCCTACAGCATCGGTGGTTAATATGGGTCGCCCAATGCTCATGGCTTCTAATACGGTTCTTGGTAAGCCTTCATGATAAGAAGGTAATGTGTATATATGACATGCTTGAATATAAGGCTTAACGTTATCTGTTTCCCCTAAATACTCAATATGGCCTTGTTTTTGCCACTGAGCTACTTCGCTAGCACTAATTTTATCTGGTGAACTATCGTAAGGACCTAACACTTGAAACTTAACGTTAGGATAACTTTGTTTTACTATTTTGGCGGCCTCAGCAAACTCTCTTATACCTTTATCACCCAACAGGCGAGCAATCAGTAAAAAGGTTGTTGCTTGCTCAGGTAAGGGTTGCTTTTGGTAAGCCGAAATATCAACACCGGAGCCAAATACACGATAACACTTGTTGGCATCAGCTAACCCTAACTCAACAAATAGCTGTCGATTATCTTGGTTTTGAAAAATAACGCTTTTCGCATTGGTTAATGAGAATTTATATAAGTGCTTAACGATTATATTAACCAAATTACGGGCAAAACTGCCTGTTTCAAAGGCATAACCTAACCCCGTTATCATCGCGTGGAAGTTTTTAAAGCCGATAAAACGAGCGGCAATTCCGCCCCAAATAATCGGTTTAATCGTATAGGCGAGTACATGATCGGGTTTTAATGACTTTAAAGCTTTTTTAATCTCGAATAATGTACTTAGATCAGCAACTGGGTTTAATCCATTACGCTCAACTGAATAAGGTCTAAAGCTTGCACCTAACGCGGTAACTTCACTTACAACTTCTTCTGAGGCTGGTGCTGTCATCACAATTACCTCGTGCCCTGCTTTAACAAATGCATTAATCAAGGGACCCCGAAAACCAATGATAGAATTAGGGTAAGCGCCAATAATTACTATTTTCAAAATACTGCCTTAAAATAAAATGTAATGATTCAATAAGCACCTATGTTTTATTACAATAAAATACTGCTTATAAAACAGCATCATAGGCTAAGATTTTTCATATTCCTTTCAAGACCAACCGATTTATTTTCTGTCGCTCGCTCGGTATTAAACTTACAAAATAGCTACATATGGCATAAATAACGCCAGTAAGCCCACAGGCAATAAACAATCCAAGCCAAGTGGCTGCTATATAATCTGTTATTGTAAAAGCGAAGACCAAGGTTAGTACTATTGCGGGCAACGAGTAGCGTATTAATTCACGATATAAATGCCACATGTTTAAGCCTATAACGCGGTATAAATAGATATTCACCAACAATAGCTCACCAACAAATAAAGCAAAGGCGGTACCCCAAGAAGCACCTACCATACCTATTTTCTTTACTAATATAATGGAGATAATAATGTTTGCTATTGCGGTAACCAATAACAACAAACTGCGAACCTTATGTTTATTTAGCGCTTGTAATACTGCATTGGTCGACGTTTGAGCCAATACGAACATAAAGGGCAGCATAGGAATTAACGCAATCCAATAAGCCTGAGAGAAGTCATCACCAACAAATAGCTGGATAAATAACTCACCAAAAGCAGCAAATACAGCAAATACATAACCTAGTACTATCATTTGATACCGACCAATAATGCACAATTGTGACATTAGTACAGTATTCGATACTTCTTGTTTAACCATTTGAACAATTTTAGGGACAAAAATATTCGAAATAGCACTGGAGAATGCAATAAAACTGAACAGCAACTGGCTTCCAATATTGAAAATACCCAAAGATTTACTGTTGGTTAATGTGCCAATAATTAAGTTGTCTACGCGCCAGTTGATTTGGTTAACTAACACATTGAGCGCAATAAAAGATGAATAGATAAATATCTCTTTTAACGTCGCTTTATTCGGTAACTTTGCCTTGAATTGAATATCAATATTCTGTTTTATATAGCAAAAACGAATGATGCTGTGCACCAGGTTGGTAAAGGTATCGATAACAACAATAGCCAATACGCCATAACCTGCCTCCAAACAGCCAACAACAATACTGCAACGAGCAATGAATACTAAGATATCCGTGGTCTTTTGGAAGCGAAAACGTTGGTACGTACTAATAATACCGGTAAGCGAATTACTCATTAACGTAATCACTACATTTACTAGCAATACTAAAAAAGCGGCCTGCAGTAATTGAATTTCAGCTAGGGTCATAGACTGCTGAAAAATCGCTGGCAATTTGTACCAAACAATTAAACCGACACCAACAACAAAGGTTGCTAAAGCACCATATATCACAACCATACTACTGATAAATTCAGAAGCTTTGTCTTTTTCGTTATTTGCCTGATAAACAGATAAAAAGCGAATCGTGGTATTTGCTAAACCAAACTCCAATACAATAAGGTAACCAGCCAAGGCAGAAACCAAGCTATAAATGCCATAATCGCTAACCCCTAAGTGATTTATAATAAAAGGGATTAAAAGTAAGGCAGCTATATTTCGAATGGCGATTGAGCCATAGCTTAATAAGATGCCATTGCGCCTTTCACGGCTTAAATCTGTCATCTAGGTGTCTTTTCTATAGGTGTTATATACGATCAACATTAATATAAAGTATCCACTATATTTTCCAATGTTTTGCAGGCTAAAGCAGTATAATAAAAAGACTAAAATGGGTAACCAAGCTAAACGAAATATATGACTACTAGCTACACGGTTCCTTTCTGCCCGAAAGCCGAAATAGATATAAGTTGCAAACAAGGTAAAACCTATTACGCCAAAACTTATCATTATTTCAAGTAAGGTATTGTGCGGCCCTACAACTTCGTTAAATAGGCCAGCCTGTAAAAAATAGTGATTATAATGCACTAAGTAACCATTAATGCCGGCACCAAATAGCACAAAATTATAAGGTAAATCTAAAAATAATTGCAGATAAGCTTGTAATATATCACTTCGAGAGCCCGTTAAGTCGGATAAATTATTGCCATTGAATCGAACAAATATATCTAAATCGCCGATAAACGACGCACCGCTTATCCAATATAAACAAAATAATATCAGGAGAAAATTTAATAACAGCAGGAATCTTACAAAGATATCGCCTATTGCCGAACGAAAATAAAAAATAAAATAGGTAAATAAACTTAAAGTCGCAACAATAAAAAAACTACGAGATACGGTAAGTGCCCCAAAAGCTAGCATAAGTAAAATAATTAAAAATGTTGATCTCGAGACCTTTGCTCTTGGTACTACGGGTAAGTAGAAATAAATCAGTAATAAACAAAACAACCCAAAGTTATTAGGATCACCCGCACCACCTGCAAATCGAGCAATAGTTTTCACAGAGTGTGCAGCTGCAGCACCAAAATACTGATGCACTAAACCAAACAGTGTTGAGGTAATTACCCCGCATAACAACACAAAACGCAACTGAGAAAACGTACAATATTTATTCTTATCAAATAAAAGCAAGGACGTAAAAATAAAAAATATAGACCAACGCACAGTTACAAATGAAGCCATTGCTGGGTTATATAATATATGCATTAGCTCATACACAAGTACCAATAACATTAATAACAAGCCAGGCTGAGAGTAATGTGTATGTGCCACATGCGTCATTAAATATCGACCAAACATCGCCAGAAAAATGCAAGTAAGTAATGATATGGAAATATAAGGTGACTGGGTAAAAACTTCCGTACAAGGCAACAAAAAAATAGCTAATTGAATGCTACGCCCAAAGGGTAATAAAAATGCACAAATAACACCAATTAGCACAACAATTAATAATAAAGGTGCGCTATTAGTGATGCCATATAACACAATAAGCAAAGCGCATAACCCAACCTCTACCTTCAATAGTTGCGATAATTTAGTTGCGAGCATACTTATCACGCGAGCTATAAATATTGGTTAATTGTGCTAACACGCTTTCGGTAGAAAAACCTTTCTCTAAAAATGCTTCAGTAACTTTATCTGCGGTTAACTCAACCAAAGGTAAATTATTTAATTGCATCAGCCAAGGTGATAGATCGTCAAGCGGGTTAAAAGTTACTAGCGCTAAACCCATGTCTGATGCTTTCGCGATTGTATTTGAAATTAAACAAGGTAGCGCGGCTGCTTGTGCTTCTAATAAAGCTACCGATATGCCTTCAAATAGCGACGGCATAATAAAAGCATCTGCACTTTTTAATAATAAAGGTATATCAGGTGTTGCAGTTAATAACGTGAAACGAGCCTGCACAGCTTCTTGTTGAATAGCTTCAGCAAAATCGGCTTTTAATGGCCCTTCGCCAACACAAACAAAATGTATAGCAGGGTTGAGTGTTTTATCTTTTGCTAGCTCTAATAAAAACTGATGATTTTTTACTATTGAAAAACGCCCAACATGTAACACTAATTGTTTATTCTTTGGTAAAGAAAACTGCGTTTTTATGTTATTCGTATCTTGTTTATCTGCTAAATATCGCTGTACTGATATAGCATTATTGATCACCGTAAAAGACTTATTGCCATACAAAAACTCACCCGCTTCCTTACCGCAGGCTAAATGCACATTACTTGCGCGAGTAACAATTGCTTTAAATAACGACATAAATGGCAATAAAAATTTGTTTTCAACACCACTGGTATGAGAGTGACACACTCTTACCTTAATACCTTTTTGTTTTGCCAACCCCAGTAAAACACCATTTTTAAAGCTGTTATGTACATGCACAACATCGTACTTATTCTGGTTGGAAAGAATTTCATTTAGCGCTTTTAAGTGCTGAAAAGGTTTTTGCTTTATCGTAGGAATAATAAATATATTCCCCCCAAGTGCTGTAATTTCAGCTCTGAGTGGACCATCATTAAAACTAATAAAATCAAACTGATATTTGCTGTCATCTAAATGTCGATACCAATTCATCACCACAGACGATATACCGCCTAAGGTCAGCGCAGGAATAACCTGCAATATTCTAATTTTTTTCATTACGTAAATATGCATCCAAATAGCGCTGACGAGTTGCTGATAAACTGTAACCACGTTGTTCAAATTGTTGGTCAATCACCACTTTACTCACGGTTGCTAACTCAGCTTGTTCTTCAATGGCTTTTACCCAAGGCTCAAACCCAGCATTTAAATCAATATAACGACATAACCCCAACCTCATATCGGCTTCTTCAGGAATACCCGTTGATAACACACAAGGCAACCCAGCGGCTTGTGCTTCTAATGCGGCAACACCAAGACCCTCATTTTTTGAAGTCATCACCATCACATCAAATAAAGACAATAACTGATCCACATCAGCTCTTTTACCCCAAAACTTTACATGGTTTTCAAGTTTCAAAGCTATAACCTGAGCTTGTAGTTTTTCTTTTAGCTCGCCATCACCAATTAAGTGCAAACAAAAATCTTGGCGTACTTGCACGAATTTACTGATCACTGATAATAAAAAATCATGATTTTTAACCGTATAAAAACGGCCAACACAAACAATATTAAGTTGATTAGGCTTGAGGTTGAATGTTATTTTTTCTTGATCATTAATAGCACTTTTATGTCTTACTTTGCGAAAATCAAAAGCATTAGGCACCACTTCAAAATGTCTTTTGTTTTTGCCCTTACCATACAAAAAAATGCCAGCGTCGGTTGAAATAGCAAAACGTTTAGTAGCAAATGCCGAACTTAGCAATCGACCTACCAGTAGCATAACTTTAGATGATAAATTATTTGCGCCAGTACTCGTATTGCGAGCATGGGTTATTCTCGCTGGAATGCCTGCCAAAAAAGCAATAAAAACACACAAACCAGAATAGTAAGAAGTATGGGCGTGCAGCGCATCATATTGAGGGTTAGTCTTGAGTAGTTGATATAACTGCCTAAGATTTTTGACAATTCCCTTACGCGGACTATCAATTACATGGATATTACCGCCTTTATCGAGAACTTCATCAGTAAAATAACAATGCTCATCGGTCATGATGACAAAGTCATTGGTCAAAACATCAGGGTCTTGGCTACGAAATAAATCCATAATACGGCTTTCTGCACCGCCTAGGTTTAAATTCATAAACACATGTAAAACGCTTATTTTATTAGGTTTATTCACATCTATACCTTAGCGTTTTGTAATTATCTTAGCCGGAGATCCTACCACGGTAGTATTTGCTGCAACGTCATTTAATACGACCGAATTAGCACCAATGCGAGCATTATCTCCAATGGTAACAGGACCTAGTATTACCGCTCCGGCACCAATAAATACATTTTTACCGATCACGGGAATACCATTTTCTGCTTCAGATTTACCATTCCCACCTATGGTAACATTTTGGTATAAACAGGTACCGTCACCTATTTTAGCGTGCTTATGAATTACAACACCCAAGCCATTATGGAAGAAACCAACGTTTTCACCAATTTCGGCGGTATACTTAACGTCACAGGCAAAAATAATACGAATAAAATAGTGAATTAGTTTTGGTAATAAAGGGATTTTTTTTAAATAGCACCAACGTGATAAATAATATAAACGAACAACAGCGTGCATAAGAAAACTTAGATATGAAAATCGATTTGTTATTATTGTACTGTTCAATTTACTCCTGTTATATTGGAAAATAAAGTCAAAAAGCGAAAACGGAACATTTCAGCTTTCGGTTTCCTGAAGGCTGGCCAGTTATTATGTATAAAATTATCAAACGAATTATTGATATATTAGCGGCCTTATCAGCGCTAATTATTCTCTCACCTGTATATATTTTTGTTGCTTTTAAAGTTGCTAAAAACCTTGGTAAACCAGTACTTTTCAGCCAAAAACGTCCTGGATTGAATGGTCAAATCTTTACCATGAAAAAATTTCGTTCCATGCGAGATGCTCAAGACAAAAATGGTAATATTTTACCAGATCAAGAACGTTTAACGCCTTTTGGCATAAAACTCAGAAATTCCAGTTTAGATGAACTACCAGGACTTTTGTCCGTACTAAAAGGTGATATGAGCTTAGTGGGTCCTCGACCGTTACTGATTGAATACTTGCCATTATATTCTGAAGTACAAGCAAAAAGGCATGACGTAAAACCAGGTATTACCGGCTGGGCACAGGTTAATGGCCGTAACGCGATCAGCTGGCAAGAAAAATTCGAACTCGATGTTTGGTATGTTGAGAACCAATCTTTGTGGTTAGATATTAAAATTATCTACCTGACCATTAAAAAGGTTTTCTCACAAGCCGACATTAACGCCGAAGGTGAAGCTACCATGAGCAAATTTACAGGCCAATCATGAATAAAAACAAAACTTTAGTAATTATTGGTGCTGGTGGTCATGGCTTGGTTGTCGCCGACTGTGCCTTAAGCCTAGGTTACTACAATAACATTATATTTCTTGATGACTGCTTAGATAAACTCAACGCGAATAGCCATTGGCAAGTGTCTGGCCCTACCGCCAACTGGGTTAATTACCGTGAAAACGCCGATTTTATTGTTGCTATTGGCAGCAACACAATACGGGCTAAATTAATAGCGCAGCTCGTGGCCAAACAGTGCCACCTAGCAACATTAATTCATCCTACGGCCTTTGTTAGCCAACATAGTTCGATTAGCTATGGCGTCGTTATTTTTGCCAATGCTGTGGTTAATATTGGCGCACGCATTGATGAAGGTTGTATTATTAACACCGCGGCAACTATAGATCACGATTGTCATATTCAGGCTTATTGCCATATTTCTCCAGGAGTCAATATTGCCGGCGGTGTTAAGGTTGGCAAATTATCATGGTTGGGTATCGGCAGTGCCGTTGTTGAATATATTACCATTGCCCCAAACACCCAATCTGGTGCAGGCGCAGTAATCACAAAATCTACCCAAAGTAATCAACTGTACATGGGCGTACCTGCCCTCCCTGTTCGTTCACTCATTTAAATTTTATAGGATCACCTGTGCTCAATACGCATCTGTCACCATGGCCTAGCTTTAGCGAAGAAGAAATAACTGCGGTTAGCCAAGTTTTACAATCAAATAAAGTTAATTACTGGACTGGCCAACAAGGCCGAGAGTTTGAAAAAGAGTTTGCCGAGTATACTGACTGTAAATATGCCGTGGCCGTTGCTAATGGTACTTTGGCGTTAGACTTGGCTTTACATGCTTTAAATATTAGCCAAGGTGATGAAGTTATTGTAACTTCCAGAACCTTTATCGCTTCCATCAGTAGTATTATTAATGCGGGTGCAACGCCTATTTTTGCCGATGTTGAACTTGACAGTCAAAACATTAGCGCTGCAACAATTAACCCCGTAATAACCGATAAAACCAAAGCCATTATATGTGTTCACTTAGCCGGTTGGCCTTGTGAAATGGATGATATTATGGCACTAGCCACGCGGCATAATTTATATGTAATAGAAGATTGCGCGCAAGCTCATGGTACCAAGTACAAAGGAAAATCGGTTGGAAGTATTGGCCATATTGGTGCTTGGTCATTTTGCCAAGATAAAATAATGACCACGGGTGGTGAAGGTGGAATGTTAACAACTAACGACGAAAACCTTTGGCGCAAAGCATGGGCTTTTAAAGATCATGGAAAATCGTATGCGGCGGTTTATGAAAAACAGCACCCACCTGGTTATCGTTGGTTACATGAGAGTTTTGGTACCAATTGGCGCCTTACTGAAATGCAATCAGCAATTGGTCGCATCCAGCTTAAGCGTATGCCAACTTGGACCAAACTACGTAATGAAAATGCGGAAAAAATATTCCAAGTATGTCGTCAATATTCATGGTTAATCGTACCAACAGTGCCAAATTATATTCAACATGCTTACTACAAGTGTTACGTATTTGTCGATCAAAGCAAACTACCTGCAGGTGTCTTACGAGACGATGTTCTCACTGCAATTAATGCGCTTAATGTACCTTGTTATTCTGGAAGCTGCTCAGAAGTTTATAAAGAAAAGGCTTTCGATAATACAGAGCTTCAGCCAAAAGTGGCGTTAAAACAAGCAAAAATGCTTGGTGAAACAAGTTTAATGTTCTTAGTGCACCCAACAATTACTAATAGTGAAATAAGTAATGTGTGTGAATCACTCACCCAAGCGCTTGATATTATTAATAACAAACTGTAAATCGCTGTATCGAGAGTAAATATCTATAGCATTTGTTAAATTAAGTAATGACAATGTAACCATATGTTGCAAGAATACTTAATCAAGATCGTTAATGCAGTTTGCATTAAAAACGGCGTGTAGTAGGGTACATTTTCATGGTTAGACGAATTGACTTAATTCCAAGTGCTATTAAGTTGTTATTAGCAGTAATATACGATTTATTCTCTCTAGCAGTAGCATTTTATTTTGCTTATATTATTCGCTTAGGTATCGAGAATATTGAATTTTCTCTTCACGAAAACATTGCTTTCGTTGCAGTAGCAACATCAACACTAACACTGTTTTATATTTTCGATGTTTACAGCTCTTTTGTACGGTTTTTCAATGCCAAAGCCTTCCTCAAAGTTCAAGTATTACTGCTTGTTGCCTGTTTTATTTTTTATTTAAGCAGCCTAGTTTTTGACGCATTCATTCCTCGTTCTGTACCGATAGTATTTTTCGTTATTGCCAGTATCAACATTGCTGGGGCAAGAGCATTAGTTAGCATAATTTCAAGAAAGAATTTATTTGATGAACGAGAAGGTGTGGTTATCTACGGCGCCAGTAGTGCAGGCAGGCAACTGGTGCATGCCTTATCTCAAGGTAAAAAGTATCAACCATTAGCTTTTCTAGATGAAAAGAAACGCTATGTAGGTCGTAGAGTTTTAGGGCTTAAAATCCACTCGCATCAAGATATTGCAAAGTTAATTAAAAAGCATGGTCAATTCAAAGTATTAATTGCCATACCTACCGTTGACCCAGCGCGCTTAAAGCAAATTGTTGCGCACTTAGAGCCCTATGCCCTTGAGTTATTAATTGTGCCTGACATGTCAGATATAGTATCGGGCAAACGTGGTATAGATGAATTAAGAGAAGTTTCTGTTGATGAATTACTTGGCCGCAAGCCGGTTGAGCCCATTGCAGAATTACTCAGTGCCAATATTACTGACAAAGTCGTTATGGTGTCGGGTGCTGGTGGTTCAATAGGTAAAGAGCTGTGTCGACAAATCGTACTAAACAAGCCCAAGGCACTGATATTACTTGATGTGAGTGAGGCGTTATTATACGAAATTCACCAAGAATTAACTGAAACTTTAGCAGAAAGCCTTAACCTTCTGCACATAGAGCCTTTAATTGGCAATGTGCAAAATGGCATGTTAATGAGCCATATTTTTCATAAGCACAAAGTACAAACTATCTATCATGCCGCGGCATACAAACATGTTCCTATGGTTGAGAATAACGTTATTGCTGGGGTAACTAATAACGTATTGGGCACATATGAAATCGCTCAAGCTGCTATCTACTGTGAAGTAGAGACTTTCGTGCTTATTTCTACCGATAAAGCAGTAAGGCCTACCAATGTAATGGGTGCCACTAAACGCTTAGCTGAATTGGTACTACAAGGTTTTGCTAAAAAAGATCATAACACGCGTTTTATCATGGTACGTTTTGGCAATGTATTAGGCTCTTCTGGCTCAGTAGTACCGCTATTTAAAAAGCAAATTAAGCGTGGCGGCCCTATCACCATTACCCATCCCGATATTATTCGTTACTTTATGACCATTCCAGAAGCTGCACAGTTAGTAATTCAAGCAGGAGCTATGGGTACTGGTGGCGACGTTTTTGTATTAGACATGGGTAAACCAGTAAAAATAGTCGACTTAGCATATAAAATGACACATTTAATGGGCTTAACAGTTAAAGATGTTGCCAACCCACTCGGTGATATTGAAATACAGTACAGCGGTTTACGCCCGGGTGAAAAACTGTACGAGGAATTACTTATTGGTGATCAGGCAAGTAAAACTAAACACCAGCGTATATTAACCGCCAACGAACGTTCATTGCATTATAGTGATGTGGCAAAAATAATTGATCAATTAAAAGACGCTATGTGTGATGAAGATGAAGCTAAAATTCGTCAAATATTAATCGCGGCACCACTTGATTACAAACCAACAATTGAAACTATAAACCAAGCAGAAAAAAAGCAGCCTGTTTGTAGTATTGTGGCTTAGCTAATACTCTCTTGCTCTATTTATATAGCGCTTACGCCGTCAGCACTAAAATGTGAGCTACAGCTTAATGAGCATTAGCCAAGCGTTGGCATAATCAGGTAACTGTTTATTAGCTTGATGATAATCTTTCCAGCCAAAGTAACTATCAACTAATAAATCTAATTGAAATAAATTATTGTCAAAAGCACCACCTTGATCAGACAGTACCCCTAAACGTGATACTTCATTACCTGCTTGTTTATAGCTCACCATAAATAACTTACCTAAGCCGAGATCAGCAACATTGCCTGCAAAAGACACTTGTGGTTGAATCGCTATTTTATTTTCAAGCGTTTCACCATAACCCATAATGCTAGGCACTTCTGAAAAATACCAATAGCGCGCTTGATCACGCTTACCTATCGCATAATCATAAGCAATGCCGTTATTACGATGAACATTAAAGTAACGTCGCACACCGTTAACGTCAACAACACCTGTGCCTTGCAATAGCACGTCATGCAGTGCTTCTTCTGTTAACCAAATTAACGCTTTAGCTAATTTTTTCTCTTCTAATACGCCAGAAATTATTTCTTGGCGAGTAAACTTATTACGGGTAATGGTTGGATCATTATTCGCTTCAGCTAACGTTAAGCCTAGCTCATCATAGGGCAACGCATATAAAGCCTGATTATAAACCGACGTTTTAACATCGCTGGCAGTTAATAATTTAGTGTAATACTTAGTTAAAAATATTTTGTCTGTAGGAATATCATTTAACATACTTTTTTTTCTAGCGTTCGTACTTTTAAGGGCGATTGAGCGTGCGCTTGCAATATCAGGTGTCCAACGATAGAAATCAAAGTGACTAGTGAGAAAGTCAATGTCATGTAAACGACTATGGCGATTAGCTCGAACATCTTCACGATAAGTTTGGCAAATAAACGCTAAAGTTTGCTCAACCCTCGAAAGCGTAACGCTTTCATCAAATACCTTTCCAGCATGTACTGCAAATTTATCTTCATTAAAATGCGCTAAATAATACTGAGTTTTATCCGCAACTTTGCATAGTGCACTAGCTTTAAAATTTGCCATCTTTCCAAGTTCAGGGGCTTTATCTAGCGCAAAAAAGCTCACTGGGGCTTCTGTGAAGGCATGAGCTGTTGTTGTTATAGAGAAGAGCAAAGAAAAATATAAAGAAAAAGAAAATCGCATCAGTAAAATCACCAATTAAAACAGAACACCATGGTATGACAATCTAAAAAACTACGCTAGCACAGACATCTATAAATCATAATTAAATATTATTTGATATTTTTTGTTACTAAATTCATATTTAGCCATAGTGTTTTTTTTTACATTATGGGGTAGTCTTAAATAAGTAAACCAAACTGGTTTACCAGGAACCTCATTATAAACTTATCATGGATGATATCGTATAGAAGGATCAATACAGTGCGTTTAAAAGGACAGTTAATTAAATGGCATGCTGATAAAGCATATGGGTTTATTGCCCCTACTGGCGGCGGAAGTCATGTGTTTATTCATAAATCCGCTTTTGAAAATCGCCAAAGAGAGCCAAAATTAAAAGACGTTATTACCTTTTCAATCACCAAAGATAGCGACAATAGATATTGCGCGTGTGAGGCAACATTTTCCGGTGAAAAGTTAAAGCAAAAAAAGCCTAAAAAAGTTAGTCTATTCTCAATTTTTTTATCGCTTACTTTTCTTGCGTTGCTCGTGATTACAGCGTTTTTAGGTTATTTACCGCAAAAAATAATGCTGTTCTATCTTTCTCTCAGCTTTATAACGTATCTTATTTATGCCTTTGATAAATCTAAAGCAAAGCGCAAAGCTTGGCGAACATCTGAAGGCACTTTACATATACTTGCTTTAGCTGGCGGTTGGCCAGGTGCGGCATTAGCCCAGCAACTATTACGACATAAATCATCAAAGCGTGACTTTCGCGTTATATTTTGGCTAACCGTTATGATTAACCTTGGCATGCTAATAGGGTTACAAACTTCGGCTGGAGCTAAATTTTTAGCAATTTTTAACTGAGGTTTAAGCAAAAATGTCGATATGAATTCAGTAATATAAATCAACAACTTCTAAGATTTATATTACTGAAATAGTGTTAAGTCCTTGAGGTATAAAATAACTTAGTATGACTAGCTGTATATGTTTAACCCAGCAGTATTAGCGATATATTAATAACGACAAACCCTAACCGCCCTAATCTAATGGCGCTAGTAACGACGTTAAAATATCATCGGTTAAGCTCAGCTTATTATCACTAACCTCTTCCGACAATAGCGCTTTTGCTAGCTCTGCCTTGTTTTGTTGTATACGTTGAATTTTTTCTTCAATTGAATTTTCAATAATGTATTTATAAACAAAAACAGGTTTATTTTGCCCTATACGATGCGCTCTATCTGTGGCTTGGTTTTCTACTGCAGGGTTCCACCAAGGGTCAAAATGTATCACTGTATCAGCAGTCGTCAGGTTTAAACCTACACCACCTGCACGTAAGCTGATTAAAAATACCGGCACATCACCGCGCTGAAATTTATCAACAACTTCTTGTCTTTTCGTGGTTGAACCGGTTAATTTTACATGGCCAATATTAGCGGCTATTAGCGCCTCTTCAATTAAGCCCAGCATGCTAGTGAACTGCGAAAAGATTAAAATTCTACGGCCTTCATCAATTTGTTCAGGCAAGGTTTCCATTAAATAATCAAGTTTTGCTGACTGTTCTACCTTTTGAGCACCATCAAGCGATAACAACTTAGGGTGGTTACAAACTTGTCTTAATTTTAACAATGCATCAAGCACTTCAATTTGGCTTCGTTTTAAACCTTTTTCAGCAATAATATCTTTTAAGCGGCTGTCCATTGCGAGCCTAACCGACTCGTAAAGTTCGGCTTGTTTACCTTCAATACGCAGTTTTTGAATAATCTCGGTTTTTGGCGGCAATTCCGTGGCAATTTTGTCTTTAGTTCGACGTAATATAAATGGCTTAATACGCTGATTTAGCAATAATTTACGTTCGTGATCAGCATGCTTTTCAATTGGCGTTCTAAAAAGTTTAGTAAATTGCTTTTGCCCGCCTAAAAAGCCCGGTAATAAAAAGTTAAATTGTGCCCAAAACTCACCAAGATGGTTTTCCATTGGTGTACCGGTTAAGCACAACTTATGTTGAGCTTTAAGCAATAAAAACGCTTGGTACAATTGAGTTTTAGTATTCTTAATATAATGCGCTTCATCAAGAATAAGGTAATAAAATGGCTGCTCACGATACAACTCTAAATCTTTAATAATCAGTGCATAGCTAGTAATAATAATATCAACTGGCTCTTGGCCTTCATCTCGGTCTAAACAATTAAAATGCTGCTGGCGTTTACTACCGTGTAAAACCTGATATGAAAGCTGTGGCGTAAATTTCTCTATTTCATTGGCCCAGTTAAAAATAACACTGGTAGGTGCAACAATTAAAACAGGCTTGGTTAATCGGCCTTGCTGTTTTTCAATTAACAAATGCGCCAAGGTTTGAATGGTTTTACCTAAACCCATATCATCAGCCAAAATACCGTTTAACTGGTATTCGCGCAAAAACTGTAACCAATTTAACCCTTGATGCTGATATGTTCTTAAGGTTGCGTTTAAACCCGTTGGCACAGGTACAGTAGTGACCTTTTGAAAACCTTTTAATTTATCAGCCAATGCTCTTAGTTTACTAGTACCCGTAGCGATCATGCCTTGGTCGTCTAACATTGATAATGTTTGATGGCCCTGAAAACGCGAAAGCTGCAATGTGCCGTCACTATTTAAAGCATTCGGCATAAACAATTCTATAAACTGTTTTAATAAGGGCTGAATACTTTTGTAACGCAAAGCAACAAAATCGCCCTTGTCTAAATCAACATAAATAAGTGACTCTGGCGCAATAAGTTGCTCTTTTTCTCGGTCAAGCAAAGCTGACTTGGGTAATTGTTCAATAGCGCCAAGTAAAATAGGGAACGCCGGCATTTTTCTGCCATCAACCGTTAAGTTTAACCCCAACGAGAAAAAGTCATGATCATCGGTTTCAATAACTTCTGCATCAAAAATACTATCAGTTGAAAGGGCTTTATAATAAAAATTGTCAGCAAAACTAATATGCCAACCGAGTTCTTTCAGTAAAGGAATTTCTTGATGCACAAGTGCTTGCCAAAAAAATCGCCCTTGCATTAGCATTGAAAATTTCGGTGTTTTCTTTTTATTTAAATAGTCTTCATTAGTAAAAGTGTAGCGCTTCGGCTCAGGCTGAACACTAAACTTTAGGCTGGTTAATTTATCTACAACACTTTGTTCATAAGCCAAATCTCGATACAACTTAACTTTAGCGTTACTGATATTGTCTGGCGAAATAGTGACATTTTTGTCATGTGGATTTACTAAGCTTCCCTGATAAGAAAAATTAACTTTTACATATCCGGTTTCAGGGTTAGTTTCTGAAGGCGTTGAAAAATGTAAATAAACTTCAGGTTTAGTTAATTCTTGCGAGAATTCTGTTTTTGGCTTAGGTAAACGCTGTACTGCATCACCTAGCGACATTGACAGTTTATTCATTACCCAAGGTAATTTATCTTCTTCAAAAATCGGCGAATTAAGTAAATCAGCTTCAAAATCACATTGGGTATTGGTATTAATTTTTCCGAAACAATTTTCTAGCTCATCGTAGTAACACAATGGCTGTGCTTTAATGATAATAATATGGTCAGTTGGCTTATTAAAAACGAGCTCTAAGGTGTGTAAATGGTTACCCAATGCTTGCCATTGCCATTGCGCCTCTAAAGGTTCACCTAAGGTAATCGCCTCGTCTAAATTGAAACTTGTTTGCCAGAAACAACGATTAGTTTTGATAATTTGTTCAAATAAATCAAAATACTTAATATTATCGCCAAACTGATTGGTACGCATAAGCTCGGTAATTATTGATACGTCATCGTTATTCGCGTAAGCGCTATTAATTAATGAGCTGGCAGAATGTTCAGTGCTTAATGTTTGACTCCAACCACCACTGGCTTTAGCGCGCGAAGATTTAATCGATAAAGTGTAATAATCGTCGTCAACATAGCTATTTGGCTTTAAGAAATATAACAACGATTTTTGGAGGTTATTCGGCTGATATCTCGTCGGCTGTGCTTGAAAACGATTAAGCCATTTTTCAATCACTTTTTCTGGCGACGCCGTGCTGTTTGGATCAAAGTGTTGATCGATAAAGCGTTGTGCTAACGCAGCACCATGCTTGCAATCTCGGCCAATATAACAATCACAATAACTGGCAATACCACCGTTTTTTCCTTCAAAAACTAAACGCGTTAAATACGTTGACTGGTTGGCGCGCTCACTTGATACCACACCGCGAATAGTTTCACCGTCAAGCGCACATGTTTTTACGCCTTTAGATTGAAAAATTCTCGCGCCTTTTTTCCATTCATTTTTACTAAAGTGTCGTTCAAGTAGTTCAGGTGTGAAGATATTTATTGCCATAAGATTTTAATTATTAAGAACTTAAGCCTATTGGTAAGTTGAAAAGTTAAGACGATTTTCTTCTCAAAAGATAAAGTAGCTATAGTACTTTTAAGCGCTATAACTAACAACAGATTACTCATATTTCATACGAATAGTAACATAATCACTACTTATGCATAAGTACAGCATTGGCATAAACGATAAAAATAAATTTAAATTTAAAGATTCACCAATATCATCATTAATTTAGCTAAATGGCAAACCTGTTTATCTCGTTAGCATTAACAAATTAACTTACTCAGCAAGCCATAAATACGCTAAAATAATACCCAATTACCCTTGTTTGAGCCCCAACATTAATGACCACTGCAACTTTGCCTGCCAACTTTAAAGCACTTAACCTTGTGCCAGCTTTATTAGCTCGCTTAACCGAGCTAGATTATCAGCAACCAACACCTATTCAAGCGCAAGCTATTCCTAGTGTGTTAGCTGGACAAGACTTAATTGCAGGAGCAAATACCGGCTCAGGTAAAACCGCCACTTTTGCCTTGCCTATGTTGCAGAAAATACACTTGCAAAAAGTGCAGGCAGAAAAATCAAACACAGAGCAAGCACAAAAAGGTAATTTTGTTACGGGTCTCATTTTAGTACCTACCCGCGAACTCGCTAAACAAGTGGCTGATAGCATTAAATCTTACGCCGCACACTTTAACGGAAAAATTAAAACCGTTGCGGTTTTTGGCGGCGTATCTACCAACACACAAATGCTAGCATTACGTGGCGGTAGTGATATTTTAGTAGCAACACCTGGCCGTTTACTCGATTTAATTTCAAGTAACGCGATTAAGCTCGATAAAGTAAATACCTTAGTGCTTGATGAAGCCGACAGAATGTTAAGTTTAGGATTTACTGAAGAGCTGTCTGCACTGTTAGCGCTACTACCTAGCAAAAAACAAACCTTACTTTTTTCAGCAACTTTTCCTGAGCAAGTAAAACTATTAACCCAAGCCTTACTTAATAACCCAATTGAAATACAAGTACAAAACGCTGATAGCAGTACTTTAGTACAGCGAGTTTTCACTGTAAATAAAGGCGAAAAAACCGCCCTTTTAGCTTATCTAATTCAGCAACATAAATGGCGACAAGCACTTATTTTTGTTAATGCTAAAAACAGCTGTGAACATTTAGCGTCAAAACTCTCTAAACGTGGCATTACTGCTGAAGTGTTTCATGGTGATAAAGGCCAAGGTGCACGTAGTAGAGTGCTTGAAGCATTTAAAGCTGGTGAGATTGACGTATTAATTGCTACCGACATTGCTGCCCGTGGTTTAGACATTGAAAAACTGCCGGTTGTTATCAACTTTGATTTACCCAGAAGCCCGTCAGATTACATGCATCGTATTGGTCGAAGTGGTCGCGCTGGTGAAGTAGGCTTAGCCTTATCACTGATCGATTATGAAGATTATCATCACTTTAAAGTGATAGAAAAGAAGCATAAAATTCGTTTAGAGCGCGAACAAGTTGAGGGTTTTGAAGTTGACGAGGCCCTTAATGACGAACTATTAGCTCAATTGCTAGCTGAAAGTAAACCGATGGCAGCACCTGAAGGTAGCGGCAAGAAAAAACGTAAAAAGAAAAAAACCATTAATGCTGATATTTGGGCTGGTCATAGCGACCAAGAATAAGCTACGTTGGGTCACTTATTAGCTATAAAAAATTATTATTTTCCAAAGTCTTGGACCTTCGCAACTTCGGCAAACAACCGGCGATAGTCTTGCAAGGCTTTAAGGTAAGCTTTCACGTAAAGGTAATGCAGTGCAGTTATTAGTAACAGAGTGTTTAGGCAAAACATTAAGATTAGAAGGTTCTATTGCGGGCTGGCAACAGCTATTTTGGGACGACCAATGTGTATCGCAAATAGATGCAAATGCCGATAGCGATACATTTTTACATCAGTTTTCCCTGCAAAGTGAGCAAGGCGAGTTACAAGTAGAGCTTAATGGCACATTACAGTGGCAGCCTTTTGCGCTGCAATATCAACTGTTAATCAATGGTCAAGAAATACAAAAAAAATCATTAGAAGAAAAAGACATTGAGCAACAAGACGTTATTGTTCGTGAAAAACAGCCATTAAAATTTAGCTTGGTTGGCATGGCAGGTCTTGGCTTAAAGTTACTAAAAAGTGCCAAAGTCATAAAAGTGTTATTTGCCGCCGGCAGCTTAGCCGCTTATAGCTGGTTATTCTCTATCGAATTCGCCATCGCACTTATCCTCTGTTTAGTTTTTCACGAGTATGGTCATATTAAAGCCATGAAGTACTTCGGTTTAAAAACCAAAGGCATTTACCTGATCCCTTTTGTTGGTGGTTTAGCACTGAGTGACGACAAAATTAATACACGCTGGCAAGACGTAGTTATTTCCATTATGGGCCCATTTTTTGGCTTAATACTCTCACTTGCCTGTTTAATTGGCTACTGGATAACTGACCTAGAAATACTCGCCGGTTTAGCGGTATTCAACGCCCTGCTGAACTTATTTAACTTGTTGCCCATATTGCCACTAGATGGCGGCCATGTACTTAAAAGTGTCGCTTTCTCTATTAACTCTAAACTTGGCTTAGTCGCTTGTGCCCTTGGCGCTGCATTGGGTATTTATCTTAGCTACAAATTTGGTTTAGCGTTACTCGGCTTTTTATTAGCGATTGGTAGCATTGAAATATTTTTTGAATATAAACGTCGACACCTAAGCCAATTACTGCCACTTAATCGCTATGCACAAGTAGTATCTGCAATATGGTATGTGGTTACCGTTGGTGGTTTAAGCGCTATTATTTGGCTTGTAGGCCAAACGGGCAACGACGCCTTATCACTACCGCTTAAAATATTAGGTAGTTAATAGTTTATAGATTCAAATAACATGATAGTAACGATTCGCTGATATCGACTCTGATATCAGCTTTTATTCCTCTTGTAGTCAGTATAACCACCTTAAAATCCTTATATATATGGAAATTAATTATTAATATTCCTTATATATAATTAATTTATATCAATGTATTACCTATAATTATTTAAATTCTTGCAAAGTGGTGAATTCATAAATCTATTGATATGCTGCGCTAATAACCATAGATGCCGGCGATCTGTCATTACTTTTTGACCTCTATGCTAACGACTGACAATAATGAATAAAATACATCTAAAACAAAATTCAAAGTAAAAAGGAATAAGGTTTGATCTCAAAAAAAGTAAGAGAATTGTTTGTCTCTTTAATGGAAGCAACAGACGACTCCGCCGTTATTTACGATGTAGAAACCGAGCAATACAGTGGTTTTTTCAATAACACGGTAGTCGATAAGTATATTGAACTAGGTGCACTAGAGCTTGTTGAAAGCGATACCGGCGCTACCGTTATTTTACTCAATAATCGCGACGACTTTTTAAGCTCATTCGCTGCAGGTGTGCGTGAAGCAAAGAACGGCGCAGACCAATCTTATGCCGACTACAATGCTAATCCCTTTGCCTTTTCAGTCGGCTTTGAACATTTTCATCAAATATCGAAGAAAAAGCGCCAACTAGTGGGCTATGTTTGTCATGGTTTTGAGCGGGATGATACGGGGTTGGTGCATTCGCAGTAGTACTTTAAGTATCAACCGTAGCAAAGTTTAGCTCTGCAGCGTTAGTTTTTTAGCTTGAATTTTCATCCCTTGAAAAATTTTATCTGATAGCTCAGTAGGAAAGCCTTTGGGCAACATAAAGGTAATGTTTTTAATAACAGTGCCATTCATCAGTATATTGCAGTTCATCAGTACCGGCTTTTATTCGCCAATAACCTACAAATTCACCATTCATCCATATAGTTAATGAGTTTACCTTGCGCTTCGCCATTACCATTCATCCTGATGTTGTTTTTGGCTACAAGAATTTCCATTAAGCTCTTTGGTATTATCTACAAATTGTAATTTAATACCTAAAACGATTAGTACTTTATACAAACGTTCTAACGTGGCTTTTTGTGGTGCACTTTCTAGTGTTTGATAGCTCTGCTGACTAATATTGAGTTTTTCAGCCAGTGCCTTTTGTGAAAGGCCATGAGACTTTCTAAATCCTACTAAAATAGGTTTGAGCTGATCTAGAGTATTAATAGTGTAATTAATTTTCATTCTTAAAAACAACCTATAACCTGTTATTATGAAAAACAGTATATAAGCTGTATTTCATAAAAACAACTTATAAGCTGTTATTTCGAGTTGATGATGGTAATGGCGATGGTGACAAGGGATTAGGTCGCCTATCTAAAGACTAAAGACAAGCTCAAAACGGCGCAGAGCAATCCTATGCTAATTACAATGCTAATCCCTTTACTTTTTCAGTGGGCTTGGTGCATTCGCAATAAGCAAGTGTGCTAGGATTTACAATCAAATAATAATCAATAATGGTTATAAGTTTGAGTGTTTTATTCAACTCACATGCCTATTCCATCAAGTTAACGGGCAAACTAGCCAGTAAATAATACCGACTAGGTTGCGACTTTAAGCATAACAAACATACTAGCTAAACAGCCTAAAATGGCACGCTTAAAATGGCACCCCTAGCATTGACTCTAAGTCATCATCAAAGTTAAAAAAAGGTGACGATTCGCGTTGCTTAATGCGAGTGTTTAACTCAGTCTTTAGTGCTTTTAACGTTGAAGTACTAACAATAAACTGGTTAATAGACATCACTTCATCTTCTAACCGTTCGGCATGTATCACGATATTCTCTGTGGTTATTTTATTACTTCTACCATGAAAATGTTCCCAAACAATAGCTTCAGGCGTGTCGGCCGACTTTAGCGCCTTAAGTTCAGCGTTTAATTCACTGACCTTTTTCGATAGCAAAGCTTCAATTGCCGCTAGTGTTTCAGCGTCAAAATTGAAAGAGTCGTCGTCAATGTGCTCGTGGTAAAGCGTTAGCAGTGTAAACACATCTTTATTTTCTCTAGCACTGGCAAGCTGCTGCATTAAATCATGCTTAATCGCTTTTTTAGTGGCATCACTTTCTTTATCCGGATGTAACTTAGCGGCAAGGCGCTTATACATTTTATTTAATTGACTGCCTTTAAATAATTTTTCAAGAATACCTAGCTCTTCCTTGCTGTTTCTTTTCGAAAAACTTCTATTGTACTGGTAGTCAAAATCTTCTTCAAAGCCCTGATCAAACTCTTCGCTATAGTCATCCTTCTCGATTTCTTCTTCATTCATTTTTTCGTGAAAACGTTGAACATGCTCTTGGATCAGAGCAGGATTTTTAATTATCTCAATTAGCTCCTCGCGATTAAACTGCATTTCACCGTCAAACATTTCATCTAACATGTTAGCTAGCTCGACAATACTCTCTTCATCTACCGCTTGGTCTAAACTTTCAGTCAATAGTGTCAATTCTGTATTTATTTGTTCACGTAAATCAGCAACATCAATACCTTCAGAGAAAAGATGTGTAGCTAAATAATCGATATCATCCGAAACCCAACCTAACAGCTCATTTCTTTGCTTATCGGTTAATGATTTTTTGGACAGAAAGCGTATTAAATGCTCAACTTGCGCAGTAATAGCATCAGCTAACTTTTGTTCAGCAGGCTGGGCTTGCTGTTTAAATTGCTCAAACAACTTACTTCTTTTTTTAGTGAAATTAGCATTACGCTTTTGATGTTTCTCTATTTTTATCCACAAAGAAGACAAGGTACTAGACGGCTTATTCTTTTTATTTTCAGCACTGAATTTACTTAACTCGGGAATGATATTGTTCATGAGAATATTTTTATTGGCCTAGTGATAAAGCTATTGTAGCTGTTAAATAAGTTATAGCGCAAAGGTGATTGTTATCTAGCGACCCGCACCAATGATTGCTTTAAAAGTTACAATTGCTCCTGTGTACCTCTAAATAAGTTTGCTTAGGCTGATAATGACATGGTAAGGCTATTTTCATTCCTTGCTTCTTCTTAAAATACTCATCTACACTGCTTGAAGTAAAAAAATCATTAATATTTTTACTAATAATGAGTCGATAGTCTTCATCTAAACTAATTAAATGTTTATCAAAAGCGGCATCATAGGTTGCTGATAAACACAGGCCATTAGCGGGATCTAATCTTATTTTTTTATCTTCGACCCACGGGACTATATGACTTGCAATATTAACCTCTGGAATATTTAACCCCGTAATACAACAAGTACTATTGTAGATTTTTAGTATTATTTTCCTAAATACATTTTGATTAGTGCGCGTTGTAACTTCCCTTACAACTTCTTTACCTTCGTATTTTTCAAGACCATCCAATAAATAGCTAGGGTAATCCAAATTTACCTCAGTAACTGCCTGACTATCCAGATCAATATTACTGAAGAGTCTTTGTTCAAACCTAAATTCTACTAAAAATTTTATCAAACAATTTAAAGCCGCAGAACAAAAACCATTTGCCAAGTAACTTTTTGGAATACCTTCAATATGCCATAGGTTGTTCACTTGAATTCTATTTTGCCGAAGCACAAAAGTGTATAACTCGTTTAAACGATCTATTGAAGAAACCATCCAAACATTTTTACAGTCATCAAAACCAAATGACTCATTCGCTATTAACTGATTCAAGATATCTATAGCCCGAATATACGATATGGCTTTTTGGCTACCAGCAACATTTGTTGCTTTGATATAGCTGGAGAATGAACTTTTAATCATTTAGTTACTCTTTTCATTATTAAATTATATAAATAGAGAAAACAATTAAATTTTTTAAAATTTACTCTAGCATTTAATTTGAAGTATGGTCTCATTCAGATTCATTTAATATACATAAATTTAAAAATTACTTTCACTGTTTTATCAATTATATGACATCAGTTCCATGGCGAATTCTTATCCCTATTAACATTTTAATTTTTTATATTGTTGTAGGTACAATATGCATTACAAAAGATAAAATAACTCAAATTAAAATCCTCTTTTCATCAAACAATCATCACTTATCCTCAAGCAACTCAGTCAAACAAGCCACTTGCTCGGTTAATGTTGCGACTTGTTGTTCTAAAACCGTAACCCTTTGAGTAAGTGCGTGCTCACTTTTTGATGGTGTTGCTATGTTTGTGTTATCTGCTTTGTGCTCTGTATCACCTGTTGGTGTGCTGATGTTAGCCGCTACTGAGTGGGTTTCATCATGATCTGAGAATAAATGTAGATAACGAGATTCACGTTTACCGGGTTCTCGCTCAAGCTTCTGCACTAAGGTTTGGTTATTTAGGTTTTGCAGTTGTTGTAATACTACTTCTACTTCATTTACATCGGCAAAATCTGCTAAGCGATTGGTGCGGGTTCTTAATTCTCCTGGTGTTTGCGGGCCTCTTAGAAATAATACGCAAATAATCGCGCGTTGTTGCGCTGTAAATTGTAAGTTGCCAAACTCGGTGTTACAAAAGCGATGAAAGTATTTATTTACTCGGCTTGACGCTTTTTGGTCAACCATCAGCTGATTCATTTGTACCAGTTCATCTACCGTGTTTTGCCAATCATTTTCGCTAAGCGACATAACAGGTTCGCGGTTACTTTTTTGATTACAGCCAGCGGTTATAGCATTTACCGACAGTGGATATTGCTCTGGTGTGGTGGTCTCTTTTTCTAACATTACGCCAATAACACGGCATTGCTCTGCGGATAATGTGATCATTTTGAAGGCATCCTTATTGAAAATATAAGTCTATCTTTTTTACTGGATAAACAAAAACAAAAGCGTAGAAAGCAAAAATAAACTCTGTACATCAAATAATTATACTAGTAACCTTTCTTAACCATGGTGAGCTTTAGTTGTTAATAAAAACGATTCAAATAACGCGATAACTTGTGTAATAGATGAGTTTAAACGGTGATCGCCATCAATCAGGTGCAAGGAACACTGCGTTTGCTGAGCATATTTTATAGAGCTAGCTACGGGCACAATATCGTCAGACCAACCATGTACAATCTCAATATTGTTAAGCTTAGTATTATAACTTTGCTGCTGATAACCCTGCATATACAAAGCTGGCGCCAATAAAAATACGCCCAGTGGTTGGTTACTTAATGATGCGACTAATGAAACGTAACCGCCCATGCTTGAGCCGACTAAAATATAAGGTTCAAGCTCGCTTGCTAAATAAGTATTCAACTTTGTCACCCGCTCATCGGGGCTTACTATATTGCTGTAGTCAATACTATCGACACTAAAACCTGCCGCTTTGGCTATGTTTGCAAGTTGGGCTATTTTACTGCCCCATGGGCCACTTTCTTTGCCATGTGAAAATATAACTTTCATGTTTACTCCGTTTTCATTGCCACTTAAAGCGATTTTAATATTCGATGCTTGTGCCAACTTTCAAGCAATGCGTGAATAAAGTGAGTACTTTCCAAAAAAGGGTGATAAGCGTAATCAAACACACTCAACCGACTATCGCCATACCATTTGTAGTGTTTACCAATACCCCCTCGAGGAATGGTTATCGTCATTCTTTTAACTGATGAAAACAATGCGATATTTGCAGATGTAACGGTATAGTTTCGTTTTACGCCAACAAAAGCAAAACCTTTTTCACCAACAATTTTGATTGGGCATTGAGCAAATAAGTTTTTAATCAAGAAGTAAGTAAAAAAGCACAAAATCAGTTCTGCTACAAAATAATTCGCTATAAATGACATTAAATCAAATACATTTAAATTATCAGTCCACATAAGACTTAATTGATTAAAACGCTGAAACTGTGTCTCACGACTTAAGGCGGCATAAATTAGCCATATAAAGACGACGAGCAAGGTAGAAAATACCAACGTATTGCGTCGATACCAGTAATTTATATCAGCTTGAGTACAAGGTGATATGTAAGATATTTTCCCTATCAGCTTAGCTTTTCGCTTGGCACTTATTTTTATTTTGTCTTTATTTACTGGTTTGTTCATTTGCTATTGGGCATTAAATGCTGTTTATTTTTTGGCTGTTTATTTAAAACCAAGTTGTTCAAATCATGTGCTAGCAAGCTATTTTTTCATTCAATTTGCACTAATACCTCCCTAATATAATTATCAACAGAAAAACCCTTTGTGAAAACTGAATACCTCAATTACCTGGTTGATGTTAGGCGATCTTATTTAACAATACTGTTGATAGTTATCAATTTTTTCTTTTAGCCGCTGTGCTAAATATTCATTTTTCGTACCTAACGTTTCAAGAATCAATTGCGCCTCGTTACGATAATTCCTTATTTTATCTTTTGTCCAATGAGCTGGCGGTGGCTGTAAGTTAGTTATTCTATCAGCCATTTTTACCATGCTTATTTCTAAAGGTTGCGCTTTTATACGCGCTAAGCTATCGATCATTTGATCTCGCTTAGTGGCTAAATTAGTGTTTTTGGTTAACGCTAAAACACCTGCAGCAACATATTGATTAAATGCAGTTTCAATATCTTCAAATGTAACTGCAGTGTCTTCAATTGTATCGTGTAATAACGCGCATACCACTGCAAGGTTTTGAAACTTAATCGGTTGGTAATGTAACATTTTATCTATTTGCGGCTGTGCAAGTGCGGATATAACTTCCATGGCAACTAGGCCAACATGGTTGATATATGGAACATCGCTACCAGGTATAAACTGTTTACAATGTGCTTTGCTAGCAAAATTCCACGCTTTTATGTAGGTATCTTGTTGCCATTGTCCATTATCTATTTTGCTCAGATAAATTAATTGTTTATTTAATTCAGTCAGAGGCAGTTGATAAATTAACTTGTCACGGTGTAATGTTAAAAACCTGCTTTCATGCTGATTACATTGCGGCATATCTGACGGTTTATTTTCTGAGAGTTGAGCGTATACAGCTGAACTATCAGCACTATTATTTGGCTTTTGAAAGGGCAATAATGACTGGCTTTTTGCACCATATTGGTCTAACTCGATTAACAAGTTTTCTACTTGCTCACGTTGTGCAATCAATTGAGTTTTATCAAACTGATAAGGGAAAGTATATTGGTCTAACATACTACCTTTATAAAAATTTTCTGCACGCAAGAAAAAAAAGTAAGTGGTATCGCCTTGTGTAACTCGCCAAATAATCCAATAACAATCATCAATAAAGCGACTAACGAATTGCTCTTGATGATAAAACTCTCCCGAAAAAAGCGAATTAAACGCTACTTCATCACTTATAAATAATGGCGTTTTTAATAGATCAAAATATAAATACGGATCGCCGCTTTTATTTAACCAATTCTGCAATAGCCAAGCCATACGTTGCTTTAAGCATAGCCAATAGGTTTGATTATATGACTCTGGTGGTTTGCTTTCAGTAAATAAATGTATATTCATATGTTTAATCACACTGGTTAAGTTTCTATGTATACCGTTTAGACAAAGAAAACGAATCAAAGGCAAGCCCACATGCCATAGCTAATCATTTTTAACTGGTTATAAAAGCTAACAGTAATTGTTTGTGCATCATAATAGCGAATACGCATATTGAAAAATAACTCGCTTTTACAATGAACAAATAAGCCAAGTTCGCTAAGTGTTATAAAACGGTTACAGCAGTATTAACCACAACAAAGCTATAAAATTTACGCCGAATATAACGGGTCAATTAAAAAATCATGGTGATAAATCAATCAGTTGTGCTAAAGTTGTACAGAATTAAAATAAAATATGCAAGCTATGGAGTAAAGTGAAAGTAAAATTAAGTATGGGCTTCTTTAGTTGTAAGTTAGTGCAAAAGAATTGTTTTAATAGCACTAATTTATGCTGTTTTACAGATGCCGTAGTCATATTTAAAGCTGAAATTAGTGAGAGAGTTTCTTTTGCTATTAATGTGCTTTTACTGGCCATTTTCCCTCGTGTGCAAAAAATAAAGTGTTACATGCAAATAACCATTTCCCCCTTCCTAAAAATAATGAACCTCAAATAACAACAACAGGCTTTTCAATGGCAAACAGTAAAAATTCATCTTTCAAATACCACGCGTTTATCTCATACCGCCATGCAGATAATAAAACACAAGGTAGAAAATGGGCCACATGGTTACACCAAGCCATTGAAACTTACGAAGTGCCGAATGATTTAGTCGGCCAGAAAAATAGCCGAGGAGATACTATTCCCCCTCGTATTTATCCCGTGTTTAGAGACGAGCAAGAACTGCCTGCGCATGCCGATTTAGGTACATCAATTGTTAGTGCATTAGAGCAAACAAACTTATTAATTGTTTTATGCTCACCTAGAGCTGTCGCATCAACGTATGTTGCTGACGAAATAGATTATTTCAAAAAATTAGGCAACTCTCAGCACATCATTGCTGCCATGATAGATGGAGAGCCCAATACCAGTTGGGACGAAGGTAAACAAAAGTTAGGCTTTACTGAAGCAGATGAGTGTTTTCCGGTTCCTTTACAGTTCGAATACGATCAAGAAGGTAATGCTACTGATAAGCACGCGGAGCCAATCGCTGCAGATTTTAGAATAAATAATAATGGTAAACCCGAGCAAGGCTTTACTACGCCGGCCGCTTATCGCGAACACCTAAAAAACACCACACAGCTTGATAAAAAGTCAATCACTGCAAAGGTAAATGCCTATCAACAACAACTGCATTTAATGTTACTGAAAGTCATCGCCGGAATTTTAGGTGTTCCTTTAGGTGAACTTACTCAACGTGATAAAGAATATCAATTAGAGCAAGAGCGCTTAAAAGCAAAAAAACTGCGACGTTGGTTAGCTGCTGTTGCAATATTAGCTATTTTGGCTGTTGGGGCTGGTGTGTTTGCTTATTTTCAGAAAGAGGAAGCTATTTTTCAACAACAACTTGCGATAAAAGAAAAAAATGGTGCACTGGTTTTACAGAGTGAATTTCTTACTCAAATGTCGAAAAACCAAAGCGAGCAAGGGGAATATGACACAGCATTGCTATTATCGTTAAATGCTATTCCAGGCCTGTATGGCGGTGATAGGCCTTTGCTCAAAGGCATAGAGTTGTCTTTCCATGAGCCCTTAAAAAAAATCAATCGGCTTATGAACATTAATGCCCAACACCCACTATCGAGACATTCAGTAAAGTTTGACAAGACCGGCCGCTATGTTGCGATGGTAAAAAATCAAACATTAACTATATGGTCACTTGATGATGGCCAGCCTGTGACTAAAATCACCTCTGAATCAAGAATATTAAATTTTGACTTTAGTTACGATAGTCGCTTTATTTTCACAAGTGCAAAGGCAGTAGACGTTTGGTCAGTATTAACAGGAGAACAAGTACAGCAGTTTGATTACCCTGATAGGCAATTAAATCGCGTTGCGTTTCATCCCGTTAAAAATTTGCTGGCCATTACCTCTGTAATGCCCGAAAAAACAATCCCCGCATGGTTACAAACTAATAAAAGCAAAGCTGAGAGCGCCGTTACTAGCTATATAGATGTATTTGACGCTGAGAGCGCAGAAAAAACCACTACTATCAGCATAAAAAATGTTATCCCGATAAAGCCTATTTTCAGCCCTGATGGCACAAAAATACTCAGCGTGGCAGTAAATCACGGCACTTATGTATGGTCATTAGAAACCGGTGAACTTATTCAGCATAAATTTATTAATGATTTTTCTGATATTAATACTAAGCGTAACCGTGGCACTTTAAAAGCACACTTTAGTCCAAACGGAGCAATGATATTTAGTGAAATAGACAGAAGTAAAGTTGCGATATGGTCAGCTGATACAGGAGAAATACTCCAAATCATTAAAATATCTGAAAAATCGTCTAAGTTGTTAAGTGCACAGTTCAGTCAAGATAACAAAAAACTGCTAACGTTATCAGATTATAGTAATCAAGCTGTAGAGTGGTCGATAGCAACTGGAGAAATTTTGCATCGTTATCAGCTCAACGAAAGTCACCTTTCTTATGCCAGCTATAGCCCTGGCAGCGACTTGGTATTAGCCTCATCTGTTAACGACAAAAAAAGCATACTCTGGTCAGCTCAATCACATGAACTAATTAAAGTTATTGATCATAGCTTGGAAGCAACAAACTTAATTGACATATTTTCTACCATTATCAAGGGTAATTTTTTTACAGTTTTTGGCGAGAAAATAGTATCGTGGTCACTAACGATTAAGGCAAACAGTCCATTATTTTTGAAAAAAGAGTCTTACTTTATCAAAAATATACATTACAGTTTTGATAATGAATTTGTTGTTGTTAGCCAACGTAATGGTAAACATTTTATATGGGATATTAAAAAAAATACCGTAATACACGAATTTGATTTTGGTAAAAACACACTACAAAGTTATATTTTTCCGAAGCAGAATAAACTATTAATTACCAGAGAAGTTAATAATAAATTCGAAAGTGAAGCATTGGTTTATGATTTACAAACAGGAGAAAAGCTTGATGAATTTATATTTGAAGGAAAACTCTATCGCGATATTAAATTCTCACCTGATGGCGATAGTATAATTTACGTACTTCAAAAACCGCAAGAACAACAGGCATTTAAAAACGAAGTGTTACAACATAGAGACTTACTAACAGGGGTAACTAAAAGTTTAGTTAGAAATAATTTAATACCCTCTTATGAGTTTAACCAAGCAGGCAAAAAGGTATTGTTAGTTTCAACCTTTGACTATTTTTCTTCAGACCTTAAGAAACAAAACTTACCTTCTGAGGTTATATTATTTGACCTTATTTCCGGTAAGCGCGAGGCAACATATCCTGATTTAGTAAACCCCAAAATAGCTATTTTCAGCCCTTTTGACGACAAAATATTAGTGCAACATGATACTAAAAAATTAAGCTTATTCTCTGCTGATTTTATTGAAAATTTATCCACCCTTTTCTATTCAGATGGACACTGGATAAGAGATTTTATTTTCCACCCTGACGGTAATGGTGCAATTTTTATAGATGGTAGCTATGTTGCTGTTTGGAAGTTTAAAGACGAACAACCAAGTATGTTAAAAAGACACTCTTTAGATAATGTTTTTCTGGTGGATGTTAGCATTTCCAGTGATCAACAATATTTATTAACAACATCGAGTACTGTTAACCCCGAGCGTAATACCAGCGTTTTATGGGATGTAAATACCATGGAGAAAATTGAGACTTTTTCACAAGTGACTAAAGATTTACCTTCTAAATTTTCAAATGATAGCAAGAGTATTGTTACTACAGAGTATTTAACACCTAACGCTCGCTTTCCTACCGCAAAAGTCACCCCCATTTTCCAAAAAATGCTGAAAAAAACTGATAAAAAAACTGATAAAAAAACTGATAAAAAAATGGTTAGTATTAAAGACTATGAACAACAAGCAATTAACAGCTTACCAATAAATAGAAGCTGCCTAACGCCAGCAGAAAGAAGAGCATTCTTTTTACCCGCACTATCAGCGCAGCAATGGCAAGACAGAGGTTGCGCGCACTTTACCAGTGAATAAACTCTGTTTGGCCATGTTGATATAAAAATTGAATATTATAAACGTTATAAATAAAGGGAAATTTAATGAAAGCTAATAAAAGTGCATCTGCCCCGCTAAGTATTAGAGGCATTATCATTTTAGCATTTTTTGTGGTCGCTACGATTACCTTAGGAATTTATGGTTTTAGCTCGGTATATGTTGTTAAAAACAATATCTCTCACCCAGAATTAACCCGTTGGTTTGATGTTTTTTACAGTACATTTAAATTATTTTCTTTAATTTCTTCCCCTGCCGATGAAGCATTAAAGCATTGGGCAATTTCAGCAGCAAGACTTTCTGCGGTTTGCACTGTGTTTTTCTCTATTGCATTTGCAACCTTTTTTGCCGCTGGTAGCTGGTTTAAAAGCAACATATTAGTTAAATATTACAAAAATCATTACATTATTTTCGGCTTAAATAGCGAGAGCGCCTATTTAATTGATGATTTACTCAATAAAAAAGAAAAAGTCGTTATTATAGAGAAAGATCATAGCAATCCATTAATTACTCAGTATAAAAAGAAAAAAGTTACTCTGATACTGGGCGATGCTTCAGATATCGCTATTCAATTAAAAGCCGCTATTTTAAACGCAAAAGCAATGGTCGCTATAACAGGCTGCGACTTAACTAATTTAGCTATTTTAAAAACCTTAGTTGAGTCACCTTATAAACCTGAGCTTCATTGTCATATTGGAATAGACAATGTAATGAGCTACAAACTCTTTGAACCTAGCGCTTTTTATTCAATTGATAATATTAAAAAACAATCTACTGGCTTGTTAATTAATATATTTAACTTAAGCGAAAAAATAGCTATCGACTTAGTGCAATCTATGGGGCTAGGAGAAAACACAGATACGAGCTCTATTACTAGCGAACCGGTAAGTGTGCTTATTTCAGGTTTTGGTGAAATAGGAGAATCTATTCTCAGAGAGCTGTTGCTTTTGGCTCACTTTTGTAATCATAAAAAAATCGAGATCACGGTTTTATCAACTCAGCCCAATGACTTTTTTATTACTCATCATCAAGTGTTTGAGCATTGTAATGGTAAAGGCTTAGATTTATGGGACATTACTTTTGTAAGCTCTGAACAGCAGCTTCAAAACCCGTCGAATTTTAATCATATTATTGTCAGTGATGAAGATGAAAATATCGCCTTAAAAAGCATATTACGCTTATATGATATGTGCACCTTGGCGCAGTCGAAAACAACGGATAACACAACAACATTTCATTATTACAACGCCTTAAATCACAATATAGAGCATCAACAAATAAGATCATTCGGCGCTTTAAAGAAAGTATTAAGTTTCAACCAACTATTAGATAGCAACAGCGAAGTACTTGCGCAGCGAAGCCATAACACTTATGCAAAAACAGAACTCGGCTTAAGTGCTTTAACGCCTGACGCATTATCCGTTCTAATAGAAAAACACGACCAAGAAACAGTAGACTCAACTCAGTGGCTACATTGGGTTAACCAACCTCTTTTTAAGCGTAAATCAAACTTTACTGAAAAACGTCATTTTCCCATGAAACTATTAGTTTTAGGTGGCTCAATACCTACGATCACCTTTGATGATTCAGATGCAACAAAACAAGAAGCTTTGGACTATTTGCCGTATTTAAATGAATTTTCAGATCTAAACATGGCTTTAATTCAGCGCTGGATGAAATTTATTAAAAAACAAACGGGACTCAATAATGAGCAACTCACCCATCGAATTCATGCGCTAGCAAAAACTGAACATAATAGATGGAATGCATTTCATATTGTCAATAATTGGCGATATGGAGAATCAAAAAACGAAGCAATGAAAACCCACGATTGCTTATTAAGTTGGTCAGATTTAGAAGAAAAAAGGCCTGATACCATCAAGTATGATTATAAAAATATTTATCATATTGCTGAGTCATTAGCTTTAATTGAACACGAATAATCGATTAGTTTATTGCTTTGAGAGAATAATATGACAATAGATACTGCACAACACGAACCTGTTACCGAGTTGTTAAATAGCTGGATAGTTCATAATGATTTAAAAAGTGCGAATCAGCTACGAAGTATTATTTACTATCATCTAAAGGGTATAGTTAAAAAGCAAATTACTTATAAAGCTTCATCTCATAGCATATTAGAGCAGCTACCCAACACTACCTCACTTTTGCACGAGGTGCTTGTTCAATTATCTCCACCCAAAGAAGTTTTTGATAATAGAGAGCAGTTTTTTCTGTCGTTAGCCTCTTTTGTAAGATGGATGTTGCTCGACGATTTAAAAGCTAAAGGTGCACAAAAAAGGTCGAATAACAGCGAAAATATAGCAAAGTTTATTTCACTATCAGAAGATCCTGAGCCCTATATTATTTTCGATAGTGCATTATCTAAGCTAGCTAAGATCGCTCCTAGATCATACCAAGTTGCTTTACTACATTACTTTTTAGGTTATGATATTGAAGATATTGGCTCTGAGCTGACACTAAAAAAATCAACCATTTATAGTGAACTTTCAGCTGCAAAAGCTTACTTACGCACCCAGTGTTAAACGGATAAAATAAAAATAATAAGAACAACAATGAACTTTGATACTCCACTAGCATTATTTCAACATTTACTGGCAATTGATGAAGATAACATGGCAGTTCAACTATCTATTTTAATGAGTAGTGAACATGAATTTTATACTGAAACAACCGCCTTAATTACCGCGCATGAAGAAAATAAAAAACAAACAACCTTTAAGCAACTCATCGGAAAACAGGCCGAACAACTAGTTGATGACAATATAATTCATGATTTAATCAACACACAAGTTAGCGTATATAAGTTAACTAGAAAATTAGGCCAAGGCGGAATGGGCGCAGTATATCTTGGCGAACGCAATGATGGTCAATTAGCACAAAAAGTTGCAATAAAATTTGTCTATCCTTCTATTGCAGCGTTAGCAGGTGAGGATTTCTTACAAAAAGAAGCACAGCATTTAGCTAACCTAGATCATACAAATATCGCCAAAATATATACGGTTGATAAAACAGAAAACAATCTCCCTTACATGGTGATGGAATATGTTGATGGCATTGCTATTGATCAATTCTGCAACGCAAATGCGCTAAGGTTCCAAGAACGCTTAAAACTATTTAAGAAAGTCTGTAAGGCTGTACAGTTTGCTCATCAACATATGGTCATTCACGCAGATATTAAACCATCGAATATCCTAGTTGATAAACAAGGTGAACCCAAATTAATGGATTTTGGTATCGCTCAAAATATCAACAGCACAATGAATGGTAATACTTTAAAAAATGAACAAAAATATAACCACCTAAAAGCTGTAAGCAGAGACTACGCTAGCCCTGAACAATTGGCAGGAAATAAGTTATCAACTACGAGTGACGTTTATGCTCTTGGTAAAAACCTCACAGCAATGCTCGGTTCGGATATGGTCATTCCCAATGAAGTTAAGGCAATAATTTCAAAATCAACTGAAAGTGATATCGAAAAGCGATATTCATCTTCTTTCGAGTTATCACAGAGCATCACTAAATTTATTAATAAACAGCCTATTAGCGAATACAGCAATACTTTGATGTACAAAATCTCAAAGTTTTTTCAAAGAAATAAACTAGTCTCAAGTATTTCATTATCACTCATTATTACCATTGCTATTAGCTCTTATTCGCTATATAGCAGCAATACAAAGCTCATTGAGCAAGTTGAAGTAAGCGAAGAAGTTACGTCTTTTTTAACTGATATGTTTGATGCTTCAGATATTGATAAAAACAGCGTATTAACTGTTGAAGAACTTATTGATAACAGTAGTAAGAAAGCACTTGAAAGCGTAAATAAAAGTCCAAAAGTTAAAGCACATTTACTTAAGGCTATTGCTAAGGTTTATCAAGGGCGAGGTTTACTGAAAGAATCCGAAGAGTTATACAATAAAGCGCTTCCATTATTTGATAAAAATGATGAGTCTTTTTATATTGCGCAAAATGAACTTGCACAAGTTTATATATCTTCAGGCAGAAAAAGTGATGCAAAAACAGCAATTGAAAACAGCATCAATAATGCCAATACCGAAAAAATTATTTATGAAGCTTATAATTTAATGGGATTAGCATTGCACTCAGGTGGAACTTATCAAGAAAGCAGACGTTTTTATCAAAAATCTCTTAGTGGATATAAATCATTGTTACCAATCGATAATTTTATGGTGGCAACGGTGCTTGGTAACTTAGGTAGCTCATTCATGATGGAAGGAAAAAATGAAGAAGCACTTGAATATTTTGCAAAAGCAGTTGATTTAGACATTCGTATGTATGGGGATGTCAGTCATCCACGAACAGCATTACATTTACAACAGTTTGGAGCTGTGCAAGCTGGGCTTGGTAACTTCGCCATGGGTTTAACAAACTTAAAGAAAGCCGCTGAAATGTTTCAGGAAATTTCACCTGAAGGTCACCCAAGAGTTCATGCAACTTACAACAATATTGCCACCATTTATGGGCGAGATTTAAAAAAGCCTAAACAAGCATTGGAGTATTCAATGATGGCACTGAACTCGTTAAAAGGAGAAGACCTTAAAGACTCTATTGCATTGGCAGTGATTTATCATAATATCGCTGCAAACAATAGAGATATTGGCGAATATAAAACCTCTATTGAGTGGCACAAAAAATCATTAAAGACAACAGAAAACCTAAACATTCAAGGATATATCAGAGCTGTACAATTAGGAGGATATGGTGAAACCTTAGTAAAAGTTGAAGATAACGCGAATGCTCTTAACTACTTGAACCAGGCCATAGCAATGTTAAAAATGTCTGCTCCTACCAACCAATATCTGGCAAGGTTTGAAAAACTTGTGAACAAACTTTCATCTATCGATAGTAGCCCCTAGCGTTGTATCACAACACATACTCCGAAAGGGGAAATACGTTAATTAGCAGTAGCCTTCTCACACAAGGTTACTGCTATCTAATAAACTCGCTATAACAATAATTAGCAACTTCACTTTTAGCTACGAATAATACTTATACCCTGATGACTACAACCATCACGATACCAAGGAATATTTCTCTAACAAATAGCCTAATGACTACCTGATAAACATCCTACAAGGTTAAAATATGGCCACTCATATGGTGGTTACTTCAGGTGTTTGACTCCCCGCATATGCATTTGAAATACCAATCTGCCTATAGCTAAAGCCTTTTTTATTTTTTACAGTCCCTTTTTATTCGATGCTGTATGATTGGGCGAATAAGTACTAAATTGCATTTTCATAACCTCTGAAGGTGTATTCCCTTGATATCGCTTAAATGTGGTTGAAAATATTTTATGCTCACCAAATGCCAACATTTCAGACACTTTTGAAGGCTTAACCCCTTGTTTAAGTAACTGTTTAGCCCTTTCAATTCGATAATTTGCTAAATACTGACTCGGACTTTGGTTGACATAGGTTATACACCAGCGGCGAAAGGTAGCCACATTTACCTTAAAAATATCAGCGATGTCAGTAACCCGAATATCCCCTCTTTCCTCACCAATCAAAGGTTGCTTATCAGCAATAAGTCGTTCCATTGCATGCTTAACTCTTATTTCAAATAGCTCGGGGGTAAATGGTTTAGGTTTTGCCATCATCTCAGTCAGTTAAAAAAGTGATGGTTTAATTTGGCAAACGCCTTAGCGATTCACTAGCTAAGAAAAACGCACCAATTTTTCCAAAAAATAAATTATTTTTTAATGCGCGATTAAAGGAAGGTTTATTTTTTATCTTGATGTTTTAATAGAAGAAAAATTCATCAGTTCAGGTGAATAATTAAAATATAAATCAGACAAGGAACCTATCGTAATGATAAAAAAACTAGCCCCACTTATAGCAACCTTATGGTTGACTGCTTGTGGTGAACCTGAAGTCCCTGAAACTTATGGTGTATATGCTCGCCTAACAAATGGCGATTTAGTTCAGCTTGATAGAGAAGGAGAGATTCAAAATACGAAAATGGTGTTTTTTGGCAATAGCTCAAGTATTAGTATGAGCGAAGCAATAAAGGCCCCGCGATTTAATTATATCTTACGTAAGCCTAATACAACTATCGAAATGGATGAAGTTGAAGGCTTTATTGTTTTCGGTGAAAAGCAGCCAGACAAAAACGTAAGAATAAAATACTTTGCTGATGCAATGTCATTTAACGGTAAGTTTTTTGATAATAATGGTAAAGGAGCTGTAAACGAAGAAACATACCTTGACCAAGGTTGGTCTTGCGCTCAAGCGGATGGTATGAGCTACAAGAAACTTCAAGAGAACATGTACCTATTTGCCCTGCCTGATACAGAAAAGGAAGCGTATAAATTTTGTCAGTTGGCATCGTATAAAGAAGCAGGTAAAGGCAGCAGAAAATCACCGCACGTTGCAGTTGATTTTTACGGTTGGTACTACGATGGCGCTTATTGGACGTTCAATGTTGCAGAAGAAGATAGTGACGGTAAAGAGAAAGAACTAACAAGAAAGCAAGCCATCAAAGATCGTATTGCTGAATCTCTAGCTAAAAAGAAAGCAGAAGAAGTTGCTAAAAAGAAAAAAAGAGCAGAGCAAATTAAGTCTTACGAAAGCGCCCCCGTTGTTAAAGATTTAAAGTATTTTTCAGAGATTGATAATATCTTTGCTTATACCGCCCAAAATGGTGATGGAGAAGGGTTTTCCTTATCAGCTGAATATATATGCTTAGGAGCTTTTTGTTCAAGGTTAGTTTATAAAGGCATTAATGAATTTGCTTTAGATGATTTATTGAAAAAGCACAAAGCAAAAGTTACTGAGTTTAAGAAAACTTACTCCCAAAAAGAGCTTTTAGACTCGCAAGTTAAAGTCAAAGACTTAAATATACCCACATCATTTAATAAAAAAGGCTGGTTGAGGGTTGCTCATTCAGATACACGGGAACATATTGAACCTCTATTTGGTCTTTATACCATTTCAACAAAACTGGCCGTAAATATCGCATCAAAAGAAATAACCCCTCATTTGAAAAACCAAGACCAAAGGTTCGCTTTTGGCACAGAACTAATCGCTGAAGGCTATAACTCCTATCGTGATAGAGGAGGCATGTCTTTTAAATTAGATATCAGCGAAGCACTAATAACGGCGATAGGAAAGAAAACCGCGGGTAAACCTAGTATCGAAGAGGTGACCTTAAAATACTTAAAAACAGACGATCTGCATAGAGGAACAGGAACTAGAAGCCTATTCTTTGTTTCTAGCTTTAAGCTCAAAGGAATTGAAGGTCGATTTATCATATCAGACTCTAAGGATAACAAGTATATCCCTCATGTCTATGAAGCACTAAACATCAAACTAAAAAACAAATAACTTGAGGGTATCCTTATGAAAACGAATAAATTCTTAATATTGGTAGTCTTGTCTTTGTTGGCTACTGGCTGCAAAAGCACGTCAGAATTACTTAATAGCGCCACAGCAGGCTTAAAAAGTGTTATGCCAGGCAATGGTATTCATGGTTTAGCGGCCAAAGGCGATGTTAATGGCATAAAAGCGCTGGTTGCAGAAAAAGGTAATGATGTTATCAACAGTAGAAACGATATTGGTAATACACCTTTAATGATGGCTGCTTTCAAAGGGCAAGACAAAACAATTGAATACTTACTAAAAAATGGCGCAAAAATTAGTTTAAAGAATAAAGATGGAGAAACTGCTTTTCATGCAGCAGCTCAAGGTAATCAACCTGGCACCTTTAGGTTTTTAAAAATAGCTACGCCTAAGTTGGCAAGCAAGGCTGACTATAACCAAATTACGCCCTATATGAGAGCAGCGTATAGCGGCATTAGCTATGAGTTTTTTCATGATTTAACAGATAAAGTATTCTTTGCCAAAGATGCTGATGGTAGTGATTTGTTAAGTTGGGCGGTGGGCGGTGGTAACACATCGGTCACTAAATATTATGGCCAACGTGCAGGCAAAAACTTGAACATAGACAAGTTAAGAGCAGCACATTTAGAGAACTTTGATAAGCCTCAAAGTACTCAGAGTTTGGTATTGTTAGCTAATATGTATTGTGACTACGCATGGAGTAATAAGCAATTCAAACCACAAAGCTCTGATTATTTGAAGTTTGGCCGTTACTGTAAATTTAATTGGGATGACTTTATAAAAGAACGAAATGGTTAATTTTTGTAAAATTAGCTTAAGTGAGAGCTGGTAAACAAACTAGCTCTTTTCTCTATCTTAAATTCAGCCTCAGAAAAATTATGCTATGAAATTATTACTTTCCTTTTTAGCACTGTCGTTATTTTCATCACATTTATTAGCAAAAACACTAATAGATAATAAGAATGACTTAAAGCGCCTTATCGTAAACCAGCGCCTCACCTCAAATTTAGAACATTTTTATTTTATGGAAGATGGTACGCTGCTTTATCAAGAATTAGATAACGAAAATTTCACTAGTGGCCTTTGGTTTATTAAACAAGCAACTTTCAATTACGACAGTCCTTCTCCTTATCAAGATTTTGAACCTACCAAACAAGAACTCAAGGGAAAGCCAGTTATTTGTATTGCTGTTAATGTAACGTCTAAAGAAGAGTTCAGTTGGTTACCATGCACACGGTTATATCAAGAAGAAGGAAATTTATACCTTGCTCATCAAACACAATGCAACTTAGATGACCCCGTTGAGAATGAGGTGATTCATTGCAACTGGACACGGCGTGTTTTTTTCTCTTATCGTTTAAACGCTATTGAAGAGTAGAAATTTTTAATGCTTAAACATTACGTCTATATTTTGGCTTTGATCTTACTTTTATCGCCAACAGCCCCCTACGCGAAAAAGCTTAATTTAGCTGAAGTAAAAGCCAAGTTAACTAAAATAAAGAGTAATTCTCCTCATACCTTGTGTATAAAGCAACATAAAGTTGAGTCTTGTGTTGACCTCATCATTGGAAATGACAAAGACATATATTTCAACGAAATCACCAAAAACCTAAACCTTCAAAAACAAATGGCATTGTCTAACTACCTCATTGAGTATGTATTAAAAGACAAAGAGATTTTGACCGATGAGCGGTTAACTAATAATGAAAAAAATAGCCTTCATGCACTACATTTTGAGAGAAATGAATACGGATTGGTTGAACGTATTCCTAAAAGACTACTTGATAAGGTGTATTCATTAAATTTAAAAAGTTCGAATTTTTTTAAGTACATATCAACACCTAAATATCATCGAAAATCAACGTTTTTAATAAAATCAGCAATGCAAAAAGACAATACTGAAAATGAAGTATTTGGAACACTTATCGCTAAAACTTACTATAAAAATAGAGTAAATAATATTTCATCCCTACCTGTTTTTTTCGATAAAGTACTGTCGATGTGTACCTTGTGTGATCGCCGCGAATATATATCTAAATTTCACAAGTTACCTGGTTATGGTAAAAATATTGTTGCTGGCTTACCCCGAACATCAATTGAATACAAATACATCTTCAAGCCTAGTATTAGTGCAGGTTGGGTGAATAAATCACTATCAAATCGCTATCAAAAATTACTAGTAACTAATGTCAGTGAAATTCCTTATTTTATCGATAGCGTGTTAAGTACTTGTTCAAACTGTGATAAACCTAGCACCTATAGAAACCTAGTGAAAACAAACGGATTTGGTAGTAAAGCGAGAAACTTTTTCGAATCGATTGAATATAATTATGTGTTGAAACATTTTCCCTATCATGAAATTGTTGAAAAATACTTTGATTATGCCGTTAGCTTTGAAAGTGACTTACCTAAATTCTTTAACACCGTGCTAGCAAAATGCCAACAGCGTTGTGATAGCCAGGCTTATTATAAGAAAATACTTCAACTACCAAAACTCAACTTAAACCTCGACATAGAAAAATTTCGAAATCGCCTTATATATCAATATGTCGTTAAACATTTGCCCTATAACATCAGTGCATATTCATCAGAAAATACATTTAGCTTAAGACTTTCTGCTGGTGGGCAATCATTCCGCACTTCATTTAGTGGCATTTGTGAATATAACTATGCAACCTCAAGCCGAGATAGTGCCTCTTTCTTTCAAGCAATGAGAGGCGCGTCTGAAGCAATTAATCATTACGATGTTTATAGTTGCAAATTACCTCAAACTGCTATTAACCGAATAGAAAAATTCACTCAGGTTATGAACTCACAAAGTGATTTTAATAAAATTGTCTCTCGAACTCATTGGTCACGCTCTGAGTTTAAATATGCCACATTAATTTATCCAGAGCCTTCTCAAATTGGAACAAATAGCTATAGTGATGCGCCAAGCAGGTCATCATCAAGTACCTCTACAGCTAGCTCATCGAATACCTCAAATTCGACGAGTAAATCGCCTACCAACAAGCGTGAGATAAAAAGAATTGTGAGTAACGGGCGAGTCAGCAATGTTCCATCATTTAGAGTAGAGTGTACTGGTGGGAGTGATCACGTCATCTACCATAAAAACGGCACTTGGTATCATGGCTTTTTAGGGAAAATGGGCAATAAATTTAATACTTGGAATAAAGAACGTGTTGGCGCCTATTTGTGTAAATAAGAATGGGAAGAATAGAATATAAAACAATTTAATCACGTGAAAGGCAAAGGTTCTACTTTTTGTGTTTATGGACTATTTCACTGTTAATCTACTACAGATCGCCATTGAAAATGGGGGATTACTCTACAGGAACATGCTCTTCCCGAAACAGTAACCCCCTGAACAAAATACTAAATTTTACAATTTTTATGAGTATATAAAGTAAAAACACTATTCAATATTCTGGATCTGAATATTTTTATATTTAACTTAGTTCTTATTTATCAGGTGTTTGTGAGTTTTTTTTGCCGGAATATAGAGTGGTACTCACCAATTCACTCACCACTGTAATTTAAAGCGCTTTGGTGAACTATTTTTTCTGAGTTAACTGCTTTTCTTTATTAACTAACTCATCAAAATCGCTGACTTCATTTGTCAGCTCAACCCTGCGTATTTCGACAAACTTCTCGTATTCACTTTCAGCAAGTTGTTGGGCTACTTTATGTGAGATTTTTCCTGCATTGGTTAATACATTTTGATCGTTAAACTCTAAAAATGCATCCAACTTAGTCGCCCATTGAGCCATTGTCATCGGAACTTTTTTCTTAGCTTGTAAGTCAGCAAAGTCTAAGTACATTGTGACAATTTGATTTAACTCACTCAACTCTTCTTGCGTTAAATAGTTTTTAGCTACCGATACATCTTTTTTAGTAACTCGTGCACCACCCCAAGACTTAAGGCCCATATTCTGTAGCTCGCTATTAGCACGCTCTTTAACTAGCTCAGCAGCCGTATGTCCATGAATTGCCCAATGAAGCTTATTTTGAACAGTGGCGAAGAAGCTTTGACTTTCAGGAGCATTTTTATTGTAGTCACTTGCGGTAGCGTAAATATCAGTGATTTTTTGATAAAATCTGCGCTCTGAAGCTCGTATATCGCGAATGCGTTCAAGTAATTCATCAAAGTAGTCTGAACTCAGATCTTTATCGGGGTTTTTAAGGCGTTCGTCATCCATAGCGAACCCTTTAATTAAATACTCTTTTAGTACTTGATTAGCCCACTGCCTAAACTGTGTACCTCGTGATGAACGAACTCTGTAACCAACAGAAAGTACCGCCTCTAAATTGTAATGATCTAGCAGCCTTTCTACTTCCCTTGCGCCTTCTAGGGCAACTGTCCGGAATTTCCGGATAGTTGAAGTGGGGTCTAACTCACCTTCATCGTAAATATTATTGATATGTTCACTGATTGTTTTATTTGAACGCTCAAATAGATCTGCAATTTGTTTTTGCGTTAACCAAAGCGAGTCCTCTTGCATACGAATTTGTAGGCGAGTTTTACCGTCATTAGACGTAAACATTGCAAGAGGTGAATGCTGGGCCATTTAACTTCCTTTCATCAACAAATAAAGTGAGAATTTCATTTTCAAAGATTTTACAGAAAAAAGCGGCATCATCCTAATTTAAATACTAACCAACTTTAGTCGCTTTATTTCTAGCATCTTCAAAGGATGCAATCATACTTTGAGCTAGTTCTTTAGCTTGCTTTAATTCTTCATCAGATAAAGGGTCAATACCATTGGATTCGTATCGTTCAAGAGTGATGAGTTGCTGTGAGAACATCTCTGTCATCGTCACCAGTTTTTGTTGTGCAATTTCTAATTCTTGCTGCAATTTATGATTTTCCTTTTTTAGCTTTAGTAGTCTAGTATTGTTAAGCAAACCAGAAACCATTGTTTTATCTTTCACTGCCGCTTTGCTTTTCGCAACTATATCTCTGTCTAGTTTTTTATTGGCTAGCAGCTCTTTATGTTCGTTATTCAGAATAGAAGACACTACATCACTGACTGATGATAACCCAGCTTCTTCAGCTAACACCCTCATCTTGTTTTTGTCTGAGTCAGTTAACTTAACATTAGTGTAATTTCCGGAACTCCTATTAAGAGATTCTTTATGATGCCTACGCCATGCTTCTTTAGTTCTTCTTATAATGCCTCGGGTATCAAATTGAGTTTCCTGTATAAGCTTGCAAAACAAATTACGAACAGAGTTTTGTTTGCTATCACTCCAATTTGGTGGAATGTTTTGAGCAACCTCTAAAGGCCACCTTGCTCGGATATACTCAATAGCATAGTCGTACTTCTCTTCATTTTTATCACTTAACCAAGCCTCATCCCACTTGGATAGTTTGTTACTGTTTCCAACCATATTCCACCACCAGCAATCTGCGCACAAATACGCAAATCAATACGCAATATAGATAAACTATAGTTTATTTGTGTTTTAAGTACCAGTACTTCATTATGTAGCTAGGACATCGAATATTAACTATAGAAAAGTAATGATGAAAAAAAGCACTTTAGGAGCGAAGCCTCTGCTCTTTTTAAGGAAATTATTAGCGCATTATCCGGGGCTTACTTTCTCTGTTCCTCACAAAGCAATTGCTGATAACTTTGCTATGCCACCATCTACGGTTAGCAAATACTTAAAGTTATTAGTTGAGTCTGGTTTAGTTATTCAAAAAAAAGTTGAAGATATCTTTAAGGATAAGGGTGTAGCAAAATATCGATATCAAATATCTGAAGCTGGCGTTAAATTAGTAAATTCACTCGCACCTACCAACTCAGCCCATCAAGAATTAATAGCTCAAATTCAAAGTGACGACTTTAAAACAAATTTAAAAAAGCTATACGAAAACCATACATTGCCAGAAGAAGATAAGCGATATGCGGTTAATACCGATGACTGTGTACATCTGTTAGGTGTATTGCTGAATCAAGCTAACCAATATGGAGTGGTATTAGGGTTAACTAGAAGCAACTTATCAAATATCGTTGGGTTTAAAGTTGCTAAAATACAACGTCTAACGAAGATTTTGCGATCTTTGGGATTAATAGCTCAAGTTACTCCTGGGCTATCTGGTTTCTTTGGAGTTCAATCTAGCATTTATCAAATAGCTTTAACTCATCCCCTATATGAAGCTAAAAGTGCTACCCAATTGCTACCTAACATAAGCATCAACTTTCAATACGATGAAAAACTAAAACTTCCCGCTGCTGATTTAATAGAAAAAATAGTTAATATCGGCATACTGAAAGAAATAGTTGATCCAAAAGCTATCGAAGATAAAGATCAACAATTATTAGATACACTAGAAAAACTAAAGATATATTTAACAGCACCTAAATACAAAATGATCAACTATTGCAATAGCTTAATGACAGCTTTTGCTATTCAAACATTTAGAGAAAACGATAAACTTATAACCATTCTGAAAAATGGTGTTGTGAATGATGCAATCGAGATAAAAGCCAATATACGTAGCCAGTTTAAAGCGTTTTTAGAATCAACTATCTTATCAACCACAAAAAAAACAAATGATATTGATACTGTTGCGGGAGTGCTTTTACCTTTTTTTCTAGAGAACTTACTACATATAAAGTTAATACTGAATGAGCTGAAAAATCTTGATTATAGCAAGATCATGTCGATTAATAGCACTGTCGTATCCTTACGTGAACCACAACTACATATATTAGTAACTTTTGAATCACAAGATCCAACAAAAGGCTTAGAGTGTACAAATTACAATGGGAAGCTTCATCGCCAATGGCAAAATCAACAGCTGAAGGTGAACCTAGAGCCTGACCTTAAAAGACTAATATAGGTTGCCTAGTAACCACTAAACATTATTTTTATAGAATAATATGCATTTCAAATTATTTTGTATTTAAAAGATTATAGAAGTGCTACTAACCATCGCTGGTGATAATATTATTCACCTGTGATTATTTAGTTAATCAACTAACAGTAGTTAGGACCATATCAATTAAACTAATAGAAATGGTCAGTAAATCAACGTAGTATGTGATTTCAATTTCGATGCTTAATATGGATGGTTATAATGAATTGTAATGAAATTCTCAACAAAGACTGGGACTGGGGCTACAAAAAAGTTTATGTAAAACCGAATATTCCTCTGAAAAAATTAAATGGAGCTCTCGGTTCATATGCTAAAAGTGTTTCCCCTGAAGATGTATTAGTACTTATCGATGACACTGTATTCGGTGGAGCCAAAGAAGGACTCGTATTAACTGGTGAAGCTATGTATTGCAAAGAATTAGCTAGTACACCTAGAATTGTTAGGTTTTCTGATAACCCTGAAGTCAATCGAGGGGGAAACTCAACGATAATGGTTAATGGCAGCCCTTTTTTTAAAGCTACTGCAGTAGCGCATACTGCCATATTAACTTTTTCATCCAGAGTTATGTCGTGCTTAGCCGAAACGTCAAAAGTCAAACTGAATGACACAGAAAATCAAGCTTTAGATACAAACAACATTAAAGACAATAATGTTCAAGTACCAGAGCAGCATGCGACTAAAGATACAGATCAACCGTTTTTAAATTTTTTAGCCTCTGACACTGTCTTTGATGGGTTTTCCAAGATGAGTAAAATAAACTTGGTTGGTTCAGTAGCTGATATATTAAAATCTGGCCCATCTGCCAATGTTGACATTGTAGAAAAACAATTCTTTAAGTATATCTATGAAAATATGAAATCATTTCGAGGGATAGCAGAAAATCGAAATTTACATGCACTAAATAACGATATAGCGTCTCTAGAATTACTATCATTTTTAATGGGTAAATTTATAGCTGATATGTTAGCAAATAAAATCAAACCAGATTATATCGATTTCTTATCCAACAGGTGTTTGGCCAGTATTTTTCCTAATAACAACAAAAGCTACTTAACAATTATAGAGGCAGCCTTAGCTTATTGTCAGTCTGAAAAGCCTCTTATGCTACTACTAGTAAGGTTGGGTTGTAGCAATCTAGAGAAGCAATTTAAGGCTGAATACAACTACAGGGATTATGCGTATAGTATTTTCCCAAATGAACAGGGGTTTGGTGAGTTTTTAGAAAAAATTGAAACTCAACTGGGTAATCAACCGTTATCTATTTATGCCCAATCAGTCGAAAGCCAATCAACTATATTGATAAAAAAAGTTTTGTCTCACCCAGTGAGTGTTGGGAATACATAGCTTGAGGAGCTTGGTTTACATGTTTAGTCAACCAAGTTCCTTTTTCTAAATATAACAAGGATGGGTCTACCTCAACTCATGAATTTAAAAGGAACCCTTTAAAAACAAGGGTTTAGTTTCAGGTAGACATTTCACCAGAACGTCGATTTGGTCAATCCAACTTGATTGTTTAGGATGCAACTCTTAACCAACTTTATTAGCGATATCCAGTAAACCTAGTGACTCTAAGTGTGTAGTCAAAGCATCAACCCCCTCATCAAACCATCCTGATTTTGGAAAGCGGAGAGCAAACCAAAGACGCCAGTCATCAATATCCTCAGTCGCAATGCATACAGGTAACTTTCTAAGGTGTGGATCAATGATCTGTGGGCAAAAAGTTAATGCACGACTCTTAATTTTTTTCATTGTGGGTTTATGGGGCTTTTGTTGTATAGCCGCAACCGCTAATGACTCTTTAAGTAAATTACGAATATTGTCACCAGATTTATACAGTGATAACTCAACCGCGTTTATATAATGTTGTATAGCTTCATTGACTCGACCACTTAAAATAAATAATCGCCCTTGTAGCCACTCAGAATGATAGCGAAGTTCATCACTTAAGTTGTGTTTTTCAACTGATTTATCTAAAGCTTTTAGTTGCTTCGAATATTGTTCAAAACTACCAGTCGGTTTAAATGAAGTGCGTTTTAATAACTTGTGCAATTCGCTACCTTTAACGGTTAATTTAAACAGGTTTGTAGAACTTATTTCATCAAAATAAAACTTAGAGAAAATCTGCCCTAAATCTAATAGCGGTTCTTGGTTATTTTGCAGTCGAACTATGACAGCTTCTTTGAGTTCATTGACAAATTTATGATTCGTTTTTCTGTGAAATGAATCGATAAACCTCGTTAAAAACAAAGTTTCTTTATCTTCATTAATTGCACTCGGGTTTGATACGGATGCCCATTGAGCTAATCGGGTTAGGTTACCTAAATTTGGAATTTCTTCTCCACACCTCCATTTGTTGACAGTTCGGATATTGTCAGAAAAAAATCTATTTATTTTGTTTTCTGATAACAAATTTTGACTTTCATAAAAAGCAACTAGTTCTCTAAATGGATATTTTTCACAATAGAAGCTCGGGACGTTGTTATTTGGCATTTGGCTAGTCCCTACTTTCCAAACGATGCTAGCTAAGGTTTCGATAACAAAATACCTATTAAGCATAAACGCAACTTTGTCTTGTGCAACACCCTCCATCGGAACTCGCTTTATTAGCTCTAGGTAGTTGTTTAAGCCCATCCAAATAGAGTCAGTGAAAAATATGGCAAAGTCCACTGATACAATTTTAGATATTGGTTCATAAAACAAATGACGAACAGATTCTCCAATTAAAGCGGGATCGACGGTTTTTCTTGAAGACAGGTCTTCCTCTTTACGATAACGACTATTGCCTTTACGTGCTATGCATTTAGTGTCGGCAATTTCAGACAGACGATTTAAGACATAACCAATATTAGGGTAGGATTCATTAATAAATTGCATAAATGCTTACCTTTAAGTTCCATTTAGAAGGAGGGGCAAAGCCCCTCTGTATTATTTACTATTTTTAGCTGCCACACTAGTTGCTCTTGCAGCAAAGCTGTCTTTTGGAACGATGCCACCATTGGCCTTGGCTGTAGCACTTTGGATTCGCTGTGCAGCTTGTTGTGTCATTGTTGATGATGGTTTTGTTTTTGAAGTCATAAAATTCTCCTAATTGATTGTTGGTAAACTTCGGAAGTAATCATCTAACAAGTTGAATCAATCAGGGAGGAATTTAGTGGCGCATTTTTTTTCGCAAGTTTTTAATAGTGTATAAAACGTAATTATTGAATTAAAACTAAGCTACAAAATAACCATAAAAACGCACAGTGATTGCATTTGTTCTCAGAGTAATCTGCAATCAGTAAAACCATTTAAACAGGGCAATTCAATTTTCTTAACTGTAGCTATAAGCCTGTAGTTACAAACACTCAACTGTCTGATTGTTAATATATAACACTTCTCTTAAATATTACTCAAAGGTTACTTCTAATGATAATTAATCAATAGGAGTCAATCATGACTAAATACTCAAACAATCGAAATCTAACTATTCACGATGAACCTAAGTTTAATAACTGGGATGTACTAACCAATTACCAGTTAAGCCAAGAGTATCTTGGTAAAATACAAAACGTATTAAATAACTCATTACAACAATACCCTAGAACCTTTGTGGTCCGAGTCGATTTGCACTTACCTAAAGTTATGTCCTGTCCTGATTACCCTTCAGGTTTTAGCACTGAAGCTATTACTCGATTTATTGAATCGTTAAAATCTCAACTTAAAGCACATCAAGAACGAAGCAGGCGTGAGCACAAGCGAGTTCATCCTAATACTCTGCGCTTCATCTGGGCTAAAGAGCAATGCGAATCAGTGATGCCTCATTACCATTTAGCGCTATTGCTAAATAATGATGCTTACTACACATTAGGTGACTACAAAACTGTTCAAGACAACCTAGCCGGTAGGATATATACAGCATGGGCAAGGGCCTTAAATATTGAGCCAGCAAAGGCAATGGGCCTGGTGCATTTTCCTGAACGTAACCCTACATATCATTTGAATGCTAATTCATGTGATTTTGCAGATAGTTTCAACAGTATTTTCATTCGTGTCAGCTATTTAGCTAAGTTTCATACCAAGCATTTTGGTGATAGAACAAAAAATTTTTCATGTAGTTGGCGATGACTAATTAAGAGAGGGATAACCCCTCTCTTATGCTGACTTGATATTTAGTTGATTTATTGACTGATGTACAGCTTATCTGATGTTCTTGTAATCGCAGTGTATAGCCAACGATAATCCTTAGTTATTTTACCATGGTGATAAGCATCAACAAAAACATGTTGCCACTCGCTACCCTGAGCCTTATGGCAGGTAATAGCATAACCAAACTTGAGATGAAGAAAATTTAAATAAGGGTCATCCTTTTTTAATTCTTGGTAATCATCACCTTGCGGCTTGTAATAAGTGAAAAATCGTTCGTTAAAATCTGCACGTAAAGCTTGATATAAAACCCCCTCTAACCTAGGAGTTGGCTCATACATCAAATTTAACAGAACTTTATGCTCAAGAAGAAAAGGTTTTCCGTAGTCATCTCTAAACTCGATTGACAAGTCCACAAATTGCAATTCGATTGGCGTGACCAAAATCCCGCTAGGCAATTTCTCCTGAACGTTAATGCACCTGCATTCAACCGCAGACAGAACTTTAATTACGCGACCAAATTCACCATTAGATATAAATGTATCCCCAGCATAGTAGTTGTTTGTACACATTACCTTTTCATTTACCTGAATAGGAGCCCTAGGAAAAAACAACCTAGCCCTAATATCACATATATAGTCATAAACCTTCTTGTTAGTGCGAGCGATAATAGTCAGGTTATCAGTGTTCTCAACCTTTCCGTCACAAAGGTCAAAATATTTATCAATAAAACTAATGCTTGGTAGGCGGCACACGTCTTGGGAAGAAACATCAAATTCAAAATCAATACAGTCCTCAAACTCCATAGCATCTCGCAAAGTTTGAGCATTTTTCATTACGCCTGATTCAGATTTTTGTCTGACAACTTGTGTTAGTTCAAACGACCGACATGCAAGCCTATAAACGCAATTGAGAACATTTTCACTAAGTGCTGGAGAATAAAAATTTCTAACAGGAGGTAGCTGCGCGTTATCGCCTATAAAAATGACTTTTCTTTGAGGGTTCTTTTTAAAGTCAATATACTGTATCAAATCTTGCAATAAGTACCCTGAACCAAATTTTCCTATATGAGAAGCGCTAAACTTATCTGAAATCATTGACGACTCATCAACAATATAGATGGTATCAGGCTCATCACTGTTGGCGTTAAGGTAAGAGAAACTATCAGGCGTTCTCTCAAGGTATTCATCGATTGGTTCCTCGTCTTTTTCATAGAATTTGTAGATAACCCTATGAATGGTTGTAGCTTTGAATTTAGTCTTATTGGCAATTACTTTTGCCGCCTTACCTGTTGGGGCAATAATCACAAACTCCTTACCCAGCCAACTTAAGTATCGTGTAACTCCTGCCATAACGTAAGACTTGCCTGTCCCTGCATAACCTTTCAATAAAAAAACGGGTGCATAACGGGCCTCCAAGAAAGACTCCAACTCCTTAAGTAATTCCTGTTGGTCATTGGTTAGTTCCTGACCATTAAAGTGATTTAAAATTGACATGCAATTCTCCTGGTTAATTCAATCAGAAAAATTGTGTATTAATTAATTTTTGGATTAATCAAAGGTTTACTCGCCGCCAGAAGGCTAGTGGATATTTAAAACAAAAAAATAGAGGCCGAAGCCCCTAGATTTCAAGCTCAACAAAGTCTTTGTCGATTACGTCTTGAGTGATGCCTATATACCTCAACGTAACCCCCTCAGATGAGTGTCTGAGCATTTTCATTACTCGGGCAATATCATTGGTCTTTTTATAAAGATGGTAGCCTCTCGACTTTCTCATCGAATGTGTACCAAGTCGTATACTTAGCTCATCTCCTACCAACTTAAAAGCTTTTGCTACTGCTTTACGTGTTAAGGGCCTAGCTTCACGATTAAGCGACTGTTGGTTACGGTAAGATTGAAATAAATAAAGGTGAGATGAATGCCTGAGCTGGATATCATTAATCAATATTTGAACTTTATTGTTTAACTTTATCTCGGCTCGCTTACCTGTTTTCCCCTCGAAGATGATTAACCGACCATCTCTGATATCAGTAAATTTAATTGATAATAAATCTGATATCCGTAATGCCAAGTTAAGGCCAATGTTCCAAATATCTGCCATCTGTTTTGAGCATCGTATTTCAAGCAAGTGGCTTATAAGGCGAACCTTGTCTAGGTCCTTTATCGCTTCAACTTCTGCCATAATGTTAACTCCTCACATAAAAACGCCAGCATCATTTAAAGTAATAACGCTGGCGCTATAGGTTGCTTAATCAAAGCTCACGCTTACCTGGTAACAATCATTGATATAGTACTCAATAAAATTGTTAACAAACAGGGTAAGTAGTTCTTTGGCATTTCTGTTTTGCAGCCAGCCAATAAACAAATTGAACACTTGCTTACTAATAAAACAGACATCAATTTCTTTAACCAGCTCGGGGAAAGGTCCTCCCTGGTACGAAAAGTCTGTTATATAAACGAGTTGCCATAACTCATTTTGTTTCTCCATACGTATTTCAACCGGATGATATCCACCAGCATCAGCAGAGTAATCGGGGTCCCGAAAGTTAAGTGTAATGGCGGTAAAGGCATTGTTCGGTAAAGAAGTGTCAGCTAGTGATTGGTTAATCAGTTGATATAATTTTGCAGGTACAGGAAAACCCTGCACTTCATTAAAGTTCAGTTTCATGGTGTTGATCTCTTAAGTTGTATGCCAGGGCTCGTCCGGCATTAAAGAATTAATTTGAGGAAGTAAAAAGACTAAAGCAGTCCGCGTTCGGCAAATGACGTTGCACCATTACCAACAACGATATGATCAAGCACCTGAACATCAATTAAGGCTAAGGCATCTTTTAATCGTTTAGTTATGGCAATGTCAGCTTGTGACGGCTCTAGCTCACCAGATGGATGGTTATGCGCAAAGATCACTGCGGCACCATTTTGATGTAAGACTTCTTTCACTACTTCTCGCGGGTATACGCTGGCAGCGTTAATGGTGCCAAAGAATAGCTCCTTGTATTCAATCAACTTGTGCTGACTATTAAGCACCAAAATCGCGAATACCTCCTTTTCATATCTACCCAGTTTAAACTGTAAAAAGTCGAGTGTTGCTTGGCTACTAGTAAACGCTTCGCCAGACATATACTTGCTCTGCAATATCTCAGCAGCTTTTTCCAGTACCTGTTCAGCTGTCATGGGTGCTTCGGTGATGTATTTAATTGATAGGTCATTAGGCATAACACACTCCTTTAATGATTCGTTGGTCTATGCCTTTTAGTAATATGTGTTTGATTATTTTTGGAATCGATAAATTGGCCTTGCAGACCTAGAGTAAACACATCAGGACGTCTACGAACAAAAATTACATAACATGCTCTTTTGATGAGTGGGTACAGCTCGCAAAAATTCAAATGAGGATAATGCAATGCAAACAAGATTAATTAGATTAAAAGAAGTCATGACGCTAACAGGCTTAAGCCGTTCAGGAATTTATAAATACATCAGTGAAGATAGATTTCCAGAAAATGTCAGCCTTGGCGGTCGAGCTGTAGCTTGGGTAGAAAGCGAAATTCAGCAGTGGATTGACAATGTTATCGGTCGTCGTGACGACAATCGATTAACAGGCTACGACATGGAGACTGAGCTATGATTTTTTCAGATAAATATAGCGGTAATGAAAATGAATTAGTAAAGAGTGATAAGTATAAAGAATTCAGTTTAATTCAGAGTGAAGTTGAATATACAACGCGTTCACTAGGATTAATTTATGATATGTATTGCAGATGGCTTAACACTAATCACGGGATTTATTTGGTAAAGGCTAACCTGTCTATTCCTGATGATTCTGATGAATGTAGCGAGTCAGTAATAGACTACTTATTCCATATGGTTCAAGGAAACATCAAACATCGAAATGTACGTTCTGACAATTCGATAGGTTTGATATGGAAAACTTATCGCAAAGATTCTTCAACAATTCATGAAGGGTACTTTTTGATATCAATGACTGAGGCTGAATATGATAAGCCACGAGATAAGAAGATGTCCTTATTTTCATTAGATGTTTTTAACTCTGTTGGAGATACCATGTCTCAACTTAAAGCGAAATTTGATAAAGAGTTTGATAAGGAACCTGATAAAAAAATAGGACTGTATTTTGAGTTCTTATTTAGCAATAACGGGAAAGGTGGGTTATTTCATGATTCAAGCTTTGAAGTACATGAACAAGGCTTTGCTACACTTTGTGAAATAGCTCAACTTTCAATAGATAAACCAGATACCGAGTTTCCTCTATTGAGAACTAGGTATGGTTATAGCCCAGTTCACTGGCATTTTGGTAATGATTCTCTTGAACCATTTGTCGCTCAAACTCAACGAGCTAAACCATTCTTAGATAGTGACTGGGGAGAGTACAAGGTTAACAGCCAACAACTTTGGTGAGCTTAATAACGCCAGGTTTATTCCTGGCGTTATTCGATTAAGTAAAACATATTTCATAGACCTTAACGAACAAAAAATACGCAACTCGCTTCTCTATTGATTAAAGGCAACAAAGCCGAAAACAACCAATAGGAAATTAACATGGCGAGTGAATACATCAGATTACCAGAAGTTTTATATCTAACAGGATTAAAACGAACCAGCATATATAAGCTAATGAAAAATAATGCCTTCCCCCAGGCGACTTCGTTTGGGGCAAGACGTATTGCATGGAAGCGTAGTGATATCCAAAACTGGATTGAGAGCAAAATCCAAGCGAGGAAATCATAATGAGTAGAAAAAAAAGTGCAGTGGCAAAGCGTCTAGAGCGGGGGTATTACAAAAGCTACTCAGTTGATATCGATTCGGGAGAGCTGTCTATCCCCCTGTTACAAAAGTTAACCGCGGGCTTTGAAAACTCCATCCGACGATTACCAAATTGTTATGTATTCAGGTTTAAGTTAAGGGTTCCTAAAGCCTATCAACAAGATGCTAATAAAAAATTAAACAAATGGTTTTATTATTTATCTAAAAAAATCTCAGTATCTGAGGCGATGAATATGATTTGGGCAAAAGATATGTCTGATGATGGCTCAGTATTTTATCATATAGCGCTCTTTTTTAGGGCACCAGAATGCGCGACTGAACAGGGGGCACTTAACGCAAAAGCATTTTTTACAAAGACAATAAAAGCAACATGGCCACATATTTTATTTATCAGCGACTCTAATGCTGATTCGTTGTGTTCATTTACAACCGCAAACATAATTCCATTAAACCCTAGCAAGAAGTCTTACAACCAAGACGCACGTTACTGCTTCTTCATTTTAAGCAAGTTAGCAAGAAAGTCTCGCTACCCTACTAACAATCTTGACGATGTATTTGGCATCAAGTACAGCAGAAATCCAAACAAGAGGAGGAATAGAAGTTAGTAAAGGGACCTGATACTAAGCCAGGCATGAGAACGGTAACTAAGGGTACCTTGGAGTTAAAATAGATATAAACATGCCAGGTCATTGATGGCCTGGCTTTTATGCCGTTTATTATTTTACCAAATAGACCTAATTGGGTAATTACATTGACCATTCCTCAATTTTCTCATATGCTGATTTTGTTCACAGTTAGAGATGAAGCAATGAGTGACGAAATACTGACAATTCAAGAGCTTGCAGAATACCTAAAGCTTAATGAAAAAACAGCTTATCGATTAGCTGGAGAAGGAAAACTACCAGGCTTTAAAGTAGGTGGTTCATGGCGTTTTAAGCGTGAAGATATAGAAGCATGGATAGAAGATAATAAAAATGACAAGTGAAAAAATTACGCTCTCTCAGTTAGAGCAATACCTCTCAAAAGCAGCTTGGATCTTAAAAGGTCCGGTCGATGCTTCTGACTTTAAAGTTTACATATTCCCGCTACTTTTCTTTAAGCGTATTTCTGATGTATATGACGAAGAATACCGCGTAGCACTAGAAGAGTCAGACGGTGATGAAGCATACGCAGCACTGCCAGAAATGCACCGATTTGAAATTCCACAAGGCTGCCACTGGCAAGATATTCGTGAAACAAGCACTAACGTAGGTGGCGCTATTGAAAGTGCCTTGCGTGGCATAGAGCAAGCTAATCAAGAATACCTTTACGGTATATTTGGTGATGCACAGTGGAGCAATAAAAATAAGCTGTCAGATGCCTTACTCATTGACTTAGTCGAACACTTTTCACAGTACATATTAGGCAACCAAAACGTTGACCCAGATATGCTAGGCAATGCTTATGAATACTTAATTAAGCACTTTGCCGATTTAACCAATAAAAAAGCAGGTGAATTCTATACTCCTCGTTCAGTAGTACATTTGCTTGGAATGATATTAGACCCACATGAAGGTGAAACCATTTACGACCCTGCATGTGGCACGGGCGGTATGTTGCTTGAGTGTGTTGATCATCTAAAACATAACAACGAAGATTACCGCACACTAAAACTATATGGTCAGGAAAAGAACCTAACATCAAGTTCAATCGCACGTATGAACATGTTTTTACATGGCATTGAAGACTTTGAAATTTTACGTGGTGATACCTTACGTCACCCAGCATTTTTTGAAGCTGATGGCCTTAAAACCTTTGATTGTGTCATTGCCAACCCGCCATTTTCACTCAAAGATTGGGGCGCGGAAAACTGGGCCAATGATCCTTACGGTCGTAATATTGCTGGCGTACCACCACAAGGAAATGGTGATATGGCGTGGGTGCAGCACATGGTTAAATCCATGAACAGCACTGGCCGTATGACGGTTGTACTACCTCATGGCGCACTATTTAGAAAAGCAGCCGAAGGTAAAATTCGTAAGCAGTTACTTGAACAAGACATGCTAGAAGCTGTTATTGGTTTAGGACCTAACGTATTCTATGGTACACAATTAGCAGCCTGTGTCATGGTATTTAAACAGAACAAATCTGCCGATAAAAAAGGCAAAGTACTCTTCATTGATGCCTCTGATCAAATCCGGGTAGGTCGAGCACAAAACTTCCTTGAGCCAAATAACGTCAAACAAATTTACGACTGGTATCACAATTACCAAGATGTAGAAAACTACGTCAAGGTAGCATCTAAAGCCGACTTAGAAGAAAACGACTTTAACTTAAACATACCGCTTTATGTTGAAAAAATCATTGAAGATAACTTGCCGTCAGTAGAAGAAGCTATGAAAGATTTAAAACAAGCATGGCAAGCGAGTTTAGAAGCTGAAGAGAAATTTAAAAACGTACTAAAAGGATTTTTATAATGGCTTATCAAATACCAATTACCATAAAAGAAGCTATCGATAACATAAAGAAGCGCCATTATTTATTACCGTCAATTCAGCGTGAGTTTGTATGGGATACAGATCAAATTGAAACACTGTTTGATTCGCTAATGCGTGATTACCCAATCAGCACATTTTTATTCTGGCAAGTTAGTAAAAATAAGATCAAAGATTTCCAATTTTACGAATTCTTAAACAAGTACCACGAAAAAGATTGTCGTCATAACCGCAAAGCCGAACCAAGTGATGAAGAGGATATTATTGCTTTATTAGATGGTCAGCAAAGAATGACATCAATGTACTTAGCGCTTACTGGCTCGTATGCTAAAAAAATGCCATATTATCAGTGGAATAGCCCACATGCATTTCCAGCGAAAAAACTCTATCTCAACTTATTAAAACCGTCTGATGAACTAGAAGTTGAGTATGAATTTAAATTCTTAACTGAGAAAGAAGCTAAAGCTTCAGAAAAGGACTTTTGGTTTGAATGTAGCGAAATATTATCATTCGAAGATGTAAGCAAAACGATGGAATATTTGATGGAGCACGATTTAACAGACTCATCAAAATACTCAAAAGAAAGTCGCACTTTTGCTCTGAAAACATTGAATGGATTCTTCAATGTTATCCATCAAAAAGGCACTATCAGTTATTATCTAGAAAAGGGTGAAGAGCTAGATAAAGTACTACAAATATTCATCCGGATTAATAGCGGTGGTACAAAGTTAAGTTACTCAGATTTATTGCTTTCAATAGCGACAGCTCAATGGAAAGAAAAAGATGCTCGTGAAGTAATCCATGAGTTTGTTGATTCGATAAATCAAATAGGCGACGGCTTTAACTTCAATAAAGATATTGTTTTAAAATCCTGTCTAGTACTGGCTGATTTTGATGTGAAGTTTAAGGTTGATAACTTCACTAAAGAAAATATGACCACTATTGAGTCAAACTGGGACAAAACCTCAGTGGCAATGCGATCTAGCATAGAGCTTGTTTCCAAGCTGGGTTTTAGCCGTGATAACTTGGCCGCAACCAATACGATTATCCCAATTGCTTATTTTATTTATAAAAATGGCTTTGAAGACAGTATTCTTCATTCGTCTCACCGCGAAGAGGACCGCAAATCGATTAAAGAATGGTTAGCTCGTGTTTTATTAAAAGGTACTTTTGGTGGTCAGCCAGATTCTATTTATCCTAAAATGCGCGACCTTATAAATGAAAATTTAGGAAAGTTCCCGCTACAAGAAACAATTACTCATTACCGTGGTAGCCGCAAATCAATTAGCTTCAGTGAAGATGATGTTGATAACTTGCTTGAGCTACAATACGGCAAATCCAAAACCTATTGTGCATTATCATTGTTGTATCCAGGTTTAAATTATTCCTATAAATATCATCAAGATCACATCCATCCACAATCATTCTTTAAAAAGAAATCCCTCATCAAGGCTGGATTTGATGCACAAGAAGTCGAATTGTTTTTAGAACTATTTAACAAGTTACCAAATCTTCAATTATTAGAAGCAACAAGTAATATCGAAAAAAGTGATCAACAGTTTGAAGATTGGTTAAATAAAAACTTCTCGTCTCCTGAAGCAAGAGAAAGTTATTTAAGACAAAACTTAATCAACTCATCTCAATCATTAAAGTTTGCTGATTTCTTGGCTTTTTCAGAGCAACGTAAACAAAACCTTAAAAACCAACTAATGCGAATGTTAGATGTTAAAACAACTACGTTTGAGTCGGAGTTAACCGAATAATGAAGACTCAACCTTCTTTTGATCAAAAAGCCCTAGAAAAATACTTGTGGGAAGCTGCGGTAATCCTCAGAGGCACCATCGACGCCGGTGATTACAAACAGTACATTTTCCCATTAATGTTCTTTAAACGTATATCTGATGTTTACGATGAAGAGTTTGAAAATGCCTTAGCAGAAAGCGATGGTGATTTAGAATTCGCTGCTTTTGCGGAGAACCACCATTTTCAAATACCAGAAGGCGCTCACTGGACCGATGTGCGTGAAACGACGACTAATATTGGTTCAGCACTGCAAAGTGCAATGCGAGCGATTGAACAAGCGAATCCAGATACCCTTGAAGGTATCTTCGGTGACGCCAGTTGGACTAATAAAGACCGTCTATCAGATGCCATGCTCACCAACTTAATTGAGCATTATTCACAGCACACCCTTGATTTAAAAAATGTACCAGACGACAAGCTAGGTAATGCTTACGAGTACTTAATTAAAGAGTTTGCTGACGATAGCGGCCATACCGCAGCAGAGTTTTACACTAATCGTACCGTGGTTAAATTAATGACCATGATAATGGACCCACAACCGGGTGAATCGGTGTACGACCCTACCTGTGGCTCAGGTGGTTTATTGCTTAACTGTGCCTTGCACCTTAAAGATGAAGGTAAAGAATACCGAACCCTTAAATTATACGGCCAAGAGATTAATCTATTAACCTCAGCTATTGCGCGTATGAACATGTTTATGCATGGTATTGAAGAGTTCGATATTGTTCGTGGTAATACCTTAAGCAATCCAGGCTTGCTCGAAAATGACGAGCTTAAAAAATTCAACGTAATTCTTGCTAACCCGCCGTATTCAATCAAATCATGGGATCGTAAAGCGTTTGAAAGCGACCCACATGGCCGAAATGTATGGGGCACACCTCCGCAAGGTTGTGCAGATTATGCCTTTCAGCAGCACATTCAAAAGAGTCTTGATTTAGGCAATGGTCGTTCCATTTCATTATGGCCACATGGTATTTTGTTCCGTGATGCCGAAACAGAAATGCGTAAAAAAATGATTGAACAAGACCAAGTTGAATGTGTCATTGGTCTTGGGCCAAACCTCTTTTATAACTCACCTATGGAAGCCTGTTTGTTAATAACTAAAACAAACAAAGAAGAAAGCAAAAAAGGCAAAGTGTTGATCATTAATGCTGTGAAAGAAGTAAGGCAAGACAAGAACATCGCCTACCTTGAACAAAGCCATATTGAGCGTATTTACAAGGCTTATCAAAGTTATGATGACCAGGATGGCTTCAGCAAAGTAGTAACTATAGACGAAGTGCTTAAGCATAAAGCCAGTTTAAATATGGCGCTTTATGTCAGTAATGTTGATAGCAGTAAAGTACAAATATCATTAGATGATGCACTCGCCAATTGGCAAACATCATCAGAGCAGTTATCAAACAGCATGGATCAGTTATTTAAGGAGTTAGGTTAAATGTCAGAAGTAAAAACAGATTTAAAAATTGACCTAAACAATTTGAATAAATCCAATTGGGAAACTTATCGCTTTGATGAAATTGCTAAGAATATTTCTGAGCGTGTTGATCCGAATAACACCGATTTAAAAGTATATATTGGCCTTGAACATATTGATTCTGAATCATTGCATATCAAGCGTCACGGCACACCTGATGATGTAAATGGTACGAAGCTGAAGTTCTATAAAGGCGATATTATCTTTGGTCGCCGCCGTGCTTATCAGCGCAAAGCAGGTATAGCTACTTGGGATGGTTTTTGTTCAGCCCATGCTCTAGTGTTAAGGGCGAATCATGATGTCATAGACCCAGAATTGTTTCCATTTTTCTTACATTCAGACCTATTTATGAATCGGGCGATAGATATTTCTGTGGGGTCATTATCACCAACGATTAATTGGGGGACATTAAAGCACCAAGAGTTTTTGATTCCTCCGAGAGAAATACAAACCCAACTATCACATCTATTTAAAGCGATAGAGCAAGTAAACAGTTCAGTTAATGATGTAACTGAAAAATTGAGTGAGTTATATCAATCTAAAGTAGATGAATTGTTTTCGAACAGTAATAAAGGTTGGGAATATATAGAACTAAAGAAGCTGGCTGGAATTAATAAAGCGTCATTAAAGGGGAAAACGAACCCTGATTACAAATTCAAGTATCTAGATATTGCCAGCATCATCGAGCCTAATATTATTGGAGAGCTAGATGAGCTTAAATTTTCAGAAGCACCAAGTCGAGCCAGAAGAATAGTATCTGATGACTCAATTGTTTTATCCCTTGTAAGACCTTATCAACGGTCATTTGTTTACGTTACTTTAGGTAAGGATATCATTGCATCCACTGGAACAGGTGTCGTTGACGTTAAAGAGCCATATGTCAGTAGGTTTGTATATCATCAATTTTTTTCCAATCGCTTTCTTAAGTTTTGTGAAAATAGAATGACTGGTACTAATTATCCTGCAATAACGCCAAAAGATTTAGAAGCATTTAAGGTTGGCATACCAGACGATGAAAAAAGCATGGCAACCTTAGCCAATCAACTTGATGATATTAATGTTGCATTTGAAAATTCAAGAACTAAAGCGCAATCAGCAAAACAAACAAAAGTTTCATTAATTAATAGGATATTTTAGGTATGGGATTTACCGAGTTAAATAGTGTGGAACACTACATCATCCATCAAATGACTGGCATTAACTTAAACTCTTCACAAGAGAGTAAGCAAGTTAAAGAACCTCATTCTCAATATGTTTTTAACGCCGAAATGCAATGGCAATTTCAGTCACCTGAGCAACTTGACCGTGGTGTGAATGAGGTTTTAGTTGAATTTGAGTTGGTAAAAGCGTTAATTCGCCTTAACCCTGAGATTGAAGCTAACCCCAATTTGGCTGATGAAGTAATACATAAACTCCGCGCTATTTTAATTTCGGTAAACCAAGTTGGCTTAGTAAAAGCCAATGAAGAGTTTTTCGCTTGGATGACAGGTGAAAAGACCATGCCTTTTGGCGAAAATAATCGCCATGTACCCGTTAGGTTAATCGATTTTGAAGATTTGACTCGTAACGATTATGTTGTCACTAATCAATTCCGTATTCATCACAGAGAAACCAAAATACCTGACGTGGTATTAATGATTAACGGAATTCCGGTAGTAGTTGGTGAAGCTAAAACACCCATTCGCCCTTCAGTAACCTGGTTAGATGGTGCCCATGAAGTACACAGCATTTACGAAAACGCCGTACCGCAGTTATTTGTTCCTAATATTTTGTCTTTTGCTACCGAAGGGCGTGAGCTGTTTTATGGTGCAATACGTTGCCCATTAGAGTTTTGGGCCCCGTGGCGTGTTGAAGACGCCCAGTTAACCCGTGCAGTTGGCTTATCGGGTGTTGGTGCTGAGCTAACCGATTTATTAAGCCCAGCACGCTTACTCGATATAATGCGTAACTTCTCGTTGTTTACCACTAATAAAAAGAAACAGCGCATTAAAGTAATACCTCGCTTTCAGCAATATGAAGGCGCGAATAAAATTGTTCAGCGAGTGATTGAGGGTAAAGTTAAAAAGGGCTTAATTTGGCACTTTCAAGGCTCGGGTAAATCATTATTAATGGTGTTTGCTGCACAAAAGCTTCGCCGTGCCGCACAGCTTAAAAGCCCAACGGTAATTGTATTAGTTGATAGAACCGATTTAGATACGCAAATTAGTGGCACCTTTAATGCCGCTGATGTGGCTAATGTAGAATCAACCGATAGCATTAAAGAATTACAGCAAATGCTAGAGCGCGATACTCGTAAAATTATTATCTCAATGATCCACAAGTTCCGTGATGCCAAACCGAATATGAATGAACGTGAAAACATTATTGTATTAGTGGATGAGGCACACAGAACTCAAGAAGGTGATTTAGGCCGCCAAATGCGCGCCGCTTTACCCAATGCCTTTTTATTTGGTTTAACCGGTACGCCAGTTAACAAAGCCGATAAAAATACCTTTTGGGCATTTGGTGCTGAAGAAGACAAAGGCGGCTATATGAGCCGTTATACCTTCCATGACTCTATTCGTGATGAAGCCACCTTGCCACTTCATTTTGAGCCACGTTTGGTAGATGTACACGTAGATAAAGAAGCACTCGATAAAGCCTTTAAAGACTTTAAAGAAAGCGCTGCGTTAACAGATGAAGAAGCCGATGCGCTTAATCAAAAATCAGCCAAAATGTCTGCGTTTTTAAAATCACCTGAGCGTGTTGAAAAAATAGTTGAAGACATTGCCATTCACTTTATGGATAAAGTGGAGCCCCATGGTTTTAAAGCCATGATAGTTACACCAGACCGTTATGCCTGTGTGCAATATAAAGAAGAGCTCGATAAACACTTTGATGAAGCGGCCAGCAAGGTGGTTATATCCACCAGCGCGAATGATGACTATGAGTTTAAGCAAAAGTGGGGCGTAGACAAAAGCCAGCAAGAAAAGCTGGTGGATGAATTTAACGATGCAAAATCAGAGCTTAAATTTATTATTGTTACCGCAAAGCTGCTAACCGGGTTTGATGCGCCTATATGCCAAACCATGTATTTAGATAAGTCGATTAAAGACCACACCTTATTACAGGCGATATGCCGTACAAACCGTTTATACCCGAATAAAACCTTTGGCTGTATTGTTGACTACTTTGGCGTATTTGACGATGCCGCAAAAGCATTAGAGTTTGACGAAGAAAGCGTACAACAAGTTATCTCTAACTTAAGCGAGCTACGTGCAAAGCTACCAAAAGCGATGGACGATACATTAGCCCACTTTGTTGGTGTAGACAGAACCATTGAAGGTTTTGAAGGCCTAGAGGCTGCACAGAACGCCATTAGCACTGACGATAAAAAAGACGCCTTCGCTCTGGATTTTAAATACTTAGCCAAGCTTTGGGAGTCGCTTTCACCTGATAGCGTACTTGATCAATACAACGAAGATTACAAATGGTTAGCTCAGGTTTATGAGTCGGTAAAACCAGCCTCAGACAACATTGGTAAGTTGTTATGGCTAACACTTGGCGCACAAACAACACAACTCATACATGACAACGTGCACGTAGGTAATGTGCATAACCTAGAAGAGTTTGTGCTTGATGCTGACGTTATCGAAAACATATTTAACAACCCAGATCCACGTAAAACAAAACAGCTTGAAAAAGAACTCGCAAAGCGTTTTAAAGACCGTGGTGATTTACCTGTATTTAAATCATTAAGTGAACGACTAGAAGCTCTGCGCGACAAAGCCGAAAAAGGCCTAATAGCCTCAATCGACTTTGTTAAAGAGCTTTGTAAAATAGCTAAAGAAACGGTACAAGCAGAGAAAGACTTAGACGACGAGCTACAAGAAAAAACACCAAAAGCCGCATTAACAGACTTGTTTTTAGAGCTAAAAGACGACCAAACGCCTGCGGTCGTAGAGCGCATAGTAACCGATATAGACGCTATTGTACGTGTTGTGCGCTTCCCAGGCTGGCAAGGCACAACCGGCGGCGAACGCGAAGTACAAAAGTCACTACGCAAAGCTTTACTCAAATATAAGCTCCACACAGACCAAATACTGTTTGATAGAGCGTATGGGTATATAAAGGAATATTATTAATGACAGCAACGTCTTTACCCTTACCCGGCAATGTGCTGCACACAAGCCCTCAAACTTTAGATTTTGATAAAATAGCTACTTTCATTGGTGGTAACGGTTCGGGAAAATCATCAATTTTGAAATCCATTTTTGATGAGAAACTAAAGCCAGGCAGCACTCTCTATGAAGATTATAAGGTTGTTTGTTTTTCTTCTGGGCAAAATGAAAGTTATTCTGAGCGCTTTGCTAATTACTTGAATACGGAACGAAATAATAAAAGGGCACTAAACTTAGACTGTTTTTATTATGATAAGTCCTTGGCAAAAATATTAATTTTCCTATCTACAGCAGGTAATCAGAGTGGTTTAGTACGTAACTTTCTAAAGAATAATAATTATATAGTAGAGAGTGAATTTGAAGAAGATGAGTCAACAAAAATTTCATTTAAAGTTAAGGTCGAAAAAGCCTATATCGGCCAGGTAGAGCAAGCTCATAAAGATGAGGGGAAAGGTAATAATGACGTTATTACAAACAAAGCTTACCACCAAACTCTCGGCAATTTTATTAATACGATAGTCGATGAAAATTATGATTTTAGTGAAGCCCTAGATCTTAAAACGATTCAACTATCTCAAAGCACAATATCTAATGTGTCATTCGAGACGGATGAACATACTTCGTTTGATTCTAAAATAATGTTTTTTACACAAGCTGCTGATAATGATTACTTCATTGTTAAAAGCAGTTTGGATCTTGAGTTTTTAAAAGTAGCTGACGTCGATGGAGAAGAAAATAAAGTATTGCGTCTGGAAGACTTGAGTGATGGTGAGTACCAATTGCTATTTCTTTATGCTTTAGTTGATCTCTTTGACAGGGAGAACACCTTATTTTTGTTTGATGAAGCCGATTCTCATCTGCACTACAAAAACATTGATAATTTATGGTCTACATTCCACAACATAAGCGGAAAAGTGATAACTACTACTCACCTTTTGGATTCTATTTCAAAAGCTGGAATAGATAAATTAAAGGTTATTGAAGGTGGTTTGATACAAAATAATGACTCGGCTTTCAAACTAACACAAAGGCTAGAGGCATTATCAGAAGTTCAATCTATACAATTTAAACTTGTCTCGATGTACGAAAATGTTGTGCTGATGGATCATGCACATGATTGGGAAATTTTTAAGATTTTAGTGCTAAAAAAGCTGGGTGTAGATGAAGAATCTACTAAAAGAATATTGCAGACCTTATCGAGCTTTATTTGCCTAAGTGTAAGTTCTGGATATAAAGAAGAGTATGAAAAGAAAAAATTTGCGGACAATAAAATAACTTGGTTAAGCAACTTCGAAAACCACTATAAATATTTAGACTGCCGGACAACAAATGTATTTATGATCTGTGATCGTGATGATTTCCCAATTAATCTAATAGGAACCCCTAAAAATCCGCTAATCGTCAAAAAACATGAAAATTTTACCCCTAAAAAAGCAAATAATAAAAAGAAAGAAAATAGTAAATCCCTAGCTAGCACCTCACTACTTTCTTGGAAGCGACGAGAAATAAAACACTATTTATTGTCCCAAACTGCTTTGAATGACCAGTGTGTAAATATTAATAGAAAATTGCATCCTCATGAACAATTGAAAGCTAACAACAATGGTGATCTAGATGATGATGGTGACTTTAATGACTCTCTGGCTAAACTCAGTTCCAAGTTAGTTAAGAGCATAATTGATCCTCTCGTAAATAGAGAAGGAAAAGGATTTTGTGTTGAAAAAACGCAAAACTTTGTATGCCATATACCTAGAGAAGAAATTAGCGATGATATCGCTGAAATGTACAATTATTTGGTGACTATCAATGAATAGATACAATAACAAATTAGTCAAAATAATGGAGTTCTTGAGAAAGGACACAGGTATAAATAATGCGATTGACGCAATGGAGCAGTTATCTTTATTACTTATTATTAAATATTTCTATGAAGTCGTACTGATTGATACGCCAAGAAAAGGGCATGTCGGATCATTCAAAGATCTATTTTATAACTCTAATCATTTTTCCAGTGGAGATTTTTCAACTGATTTTTATGCTTTAAGACAAAAATTAAATGACATCGTCAGTGATATTGATTCAAATGCACATGAATTTGAACATGATTTTTTAGTATTTGATATTTGGAAAAAAGTTGAAAATATACTCGACATTATACCGTTCAAGGTTCGTTCCACAAAAATCCTAGAATCAGTCTTATACAGATTAGAAGAACTTAATTTCTTCAACGGCTTAGAAATCGATTTTGATGAACTGTTGTTAAATATGGTGAAAGATTCCAGCCCATCAGGTGCTTTTCATTCACCAAAATCATTGATAAAAGCAATAATTAAAGTAACTAAACCAGCTCCCCAAGACAGTATTTATGACCCGGCCATGGGAACTGGCCGTACATTCGTTGAAGCTAAAAAGTATTTAGCTACTTTAAATCACAATAGTGGTTTTAGAGCTATTGGCAATGATCTTAGTCCTTTTGCTTATCTGCTCGCCACACTGAATTTGCTTCTTAATGGCGTAGATATTAGCGAAATGTCAATATCAGATTCATTGTTATGCAATGACGATTTAGAGTACGATTTTATTCTATCAGGAATTCCATTTGGTAAATCCTCTGAAATAAGTAAGTATGAGTACTATTATCATGGATACAGTGGCAGTTTGGAGGTAATGTTCCTTAAGCATACAATGGATAAACTGGCAATAGGGGGACGGGCTGCTTTAATTGTTCCTGATGGGGTTTTGTTTAATAGCTCAAATCAGCTAGACATGCTGAGGCAACAATTATTAACTAAGTTTAACCTACACTCAATTCTAAGCCTTCCTAAAGGCACCTTGGCACCATACACAGGAGTAAAAGTTAGCGTTTTATTTTTTGAAAATACAGTTCCTCAAAGTGATATTTGGTTTTATGAATTAAACACTAAAAAACCTTTAAGTAAATTAAACCAAATTAGTGATTTTGATTTTAAAGAATTTATATCAGTATTTGAAAACAGAAAAGAAAGCGAACACTCTTGCTTAATAGCCAAAGACTCTCTATTGAACGATAAATCATTTAATCTTTCATTTTCTTTACCAAAAAAAGAAGAACAATTGACGTTTAAGAAAATTGAGGTGATTGAATCCTTAAATAAAGAGCAATCGACTTTGTTCGAATCAATTACAACCCACTTTGAAAATGTGTCTCGTAATATCGATGTTGAATATTCTGAGAAGGTAACAATAAAGAGCATATGTAAGTTGAAAACTGGTGATAACCTTAATAAATCAGAAGTTTCCAATAGTGGAAAATATCCTGTATATGGTGGTAACGGAGTGATTGGATATTACAGTGAGGCAAATAGAAATGGTGATTCAATCATCATTGGTAAGGTAGGAATGTATTGTGGGAACATTCACTTTTCAAAAGAACCATATTGGTTAACAAGTAATGCTATAAGTCTAGAGTTAATGGATAGCAACACTGTATTCGCCCCTTTTCTGGCTCACGTATTGAAAAGCCTCGATTTGAATAAGATTTCCACAGGAGCTGTTCAAAAGTTCATTTCTATTTCACAATTATACAGTTTAGAAATTTCATTCCCTGACTATGAAAAACAAGTGGAACTCAGCACTTGGTTTACATCGTTGGAAGAAAACAAAGCCTTACTACAACGTCAATTATCAAAATTCAGCGATGAGATTGGCTTAGTTACAAAGAATTCAATCATTGAAAAAGCTCTGAAGAACGGAGGTTCTTTATTATAGTTATTTAATTAACGAGCTTATTTATTTTCGAAGAAAGGCTTTCAAGTGCTTCTTTTCGTTCTTCCAGATAATCATGCTTGTTATAAATACCCTCAACCCCTTTAAGTTTGTGGTTCAGGCACCGCTCAGCAATATGCCCTAGAGTACCTTGTTGGGCCAATAATGTTCGACAAGTGCGGCGTAAGTCATGAACAGTAAAATGAGGCATATCACCCATTAAGTTGGGTGGTTGCTTCTTTTTGCCGGCTTCATGGCCAAAGAGCTTTGTAATGGCACGATTCAGTGTGTCAGCTCCCATATGAGGCTTCTTGCTGGTTCTGCGACTAGGAAATACATATTCAGACCCAAAGGCTCGTACTTTTAACTCTTCAAGCCAGGTAAGTACTTCAGGTGCTAACGGAATCGTAAAACCAACATTGGTTTTACTTCTTTCTGCCGGTAGGTTCCATACCTCGCTTTCTAAATCAAACTCATCCCACTTAGCTTCGCACAATTCTGATTTACGAACGCCTAAGCAAACCAACAATAAACAGGCTAGGTAGTTCTCTCGGCTAAAGCTGTCGTTATGTTTTTTGGCTGTAGCAAAAAATTGTTTGAGTTCTTCTTCACTCAATGCTCGTTCTCTGCTTTTTTCTACACCGCCAGCATCCTTAAAAGTAAAGGCGGCAGCAGGGTTATAGGCGAGTAAATCGAGTTTTATGCCGTGATTGAATAATTGTTTACAATAGCCTAGTGCATCATTAGCAATAGCCAATCTACCTGAACCCTTTATATCCTCTATCGTGGTACGGATATCTCTGGCCGTGACCTGGTCAATTTTAAATTCACCAATATGTGGGGCAATATCTTTGGTATAAATGCGTTTGGGGATTTTTGGGTGTTTAAGTCTCGCTTCGAGTGTTGGATACCAGTCTTCGAATAGGTCATCCACTGTTTTAATACTTTCTTGCTCGGCACGTTTTTTTGCTAACAGCGGATCAAGGCCTTCTCTGAGTTGCTTCATTTTAGAAGCGGCTTCAAATCGTGCATCTTTTAACGAAAGATCTGAGTACTTACCCAGCGTCATTTCTTTACGCTTTTTATTGGAAGTGTAACGAACCATCCAATAAGCTGAGCCTGACTTTGGAACAACAAAATACAACCCACCACCATCGGCGTAGCGACCGGCCTCTTCTTTTTTTATTTTAGACTCTACTTCCTTAACCGTTAGGTTACCCGTAGTACTCATAGTGCTCCCCAAGCCTTATATCTCTTGAGGTTCAGTTTACCCACCACTACTGCTTTTGTAAACACCCACCTACCCACCAATTAACCCACCACTTAGGTATGGATTTCGGTGGGTAACTGTGAACGACTACGAACGGTGTTTTTAATTTATTCCTTTAAAATCAGTATTTAAAAGTCAATTATGGACGCTTGCGAATATTACTCAATATTTTGGATCTGCTCTCTCATCTGTTCAATTAAAACCTTTAACTCTACCGCTGAATTAGTAATATCAGCATTGATAGATTTAGAGCCCAAGGTATTCGCTTCGCGATTAAATTCTTGCATCATAAAGTCTAAGCGACGACCCTGTGCTCCGCCCTTTTTCAAAATGCTGCGAGTTTCTTTGACGTGGCTAAATAGACGGTCAATTTCTTCGTCGACATCCATTTTTTGCGCAAGTAATACCAGTTCTTGCTCAACGCGTGATGATTCTAGTTCGATGTTTGCATCAGCAAACTTGTCGGTAATGCGTTTACGTTGCCATTGAATAATTTCAGGCATGTGGCCTTTAACAATTTCGGCTTGTTCAATTATGCCGTCTAAACGCTGTTCGATTAGCGCTTTCATATTGCCGCCTTCATCAGCGCGGGCAACTATAAAGTCTTTTAATGCTTGGTCGAAACCGGCAAGAATTTCAGCTTGAATGGCATTCATGTCTGACTCTTCGGCTTCCATAACACCAGGCCAGCGCATGATTTCTAGTGGGTTAATTTGGCTATTTAGCGTTTGTTCATTGATCCAGTTTGCATGCTTAAGTAAATTCTCTGCAAGCGCTGTATTCATCGATAAATTGCTTTTTTCACCTGGGTTAGCATTGAAACGTAAATTACATTCAACTTTTCCGCGATTAAGTTGCTTACGAAAGCGCTCGCGCAATACTGGCTCTATGCTTCTAAATTGCTCAGGCAAACGAAAGTAAGTTTCGAGAAAACGTTGATTTACAGAGCGAATTTCCCAAACCGCATTGCCCCACTCGCCTTTTACTTCATAGCGCGCAAATGCTGTCATGCTGTGGATCATAGAATTACCTAAAGAGTTAAAATTAATATTGTGATGAATTATGCCCTAGCTGATACTTGGTATCTACACTAATAGCGTGTAAACGGCGAGATTATGCAGTGATAATCTCGCTATATACGATATTAAGCGTTTGCTTGTTGCCAACGTGCTTGAATATGTTCTGCCACTCGAAATGCATTTGCATAGATGGTAAATGTATAAGGTACACTGCCACCGGTTGGCATAAATGACGCATCGGTAACAAATAAGTTATCAACTTCATGGGTTTGACAATTTTTATTCAGTACTGAGGTTTTAGGGTTATCGCCAAAACGACAACCGCCAGCCATTAAATTTGATGCTGGCGAGCTGCTAATTGAAGATCTTATGTTGCTTGCGCCCATTTCGCTTAACAGTTTTTCTGCTTTTTCAGCTAAGTATTCACCTACATCTAAATCATGGTTGTGCGCGCCAATACGTATTTTAGCCACTTGGTCACCCCACTTGTCGGTAACTTCTTCATCTAAATCAACAAAACAATTATCGTTGGGTAGCCAATCGTTAAATACTTCAAAGCGTAATGTTTTATAGGTAGTAAATTCAGTTTTCATGCTTTGTTTAAGCTCTTCACCCCAAATTAACTGTTCGCTACCTTGGTTTTCATCGTATTGCCATTTTGTACTTTGCGCACGTGAAATCGGGTTTTGATAAAACAAAAAGTCTATCGTGCCGCCTTTGGCTTTGCCGTTGCGATTAACACCAGTAAAGGCTTTATCGTCAATTTGATACCAGTCTTGCAAAGCACGGTTTATAAATGGCCCTACTTGGGTTAATTGTGCTTTTTTCTCGGCCGTTAAATCTTTATAGAAAAAATCTCCTCGACCAGTGCCACCACCACTAAAGATTAAATTTTTACCCACATTGCCTGAATTATTAGCTAATCCGTTTGGAAATTTTTCGCCTTTTGATGCTAATAATAAACGAGATGTTTCAACCGCTTGGCAAGCCACAACGTAATACTTGGCTTGAACCACTTTTTTACGTCCAGCTTTGTCATAGTAATGCACACCAGATATTTCACCTTGGCTATCTGTGGCAATGTTGTAAACTTTTGCATGGGGTGTAATGGTGCAATTTCCGGTAGCTACTGCGTGGTTTAGGAGAGCGGCTCTGCCACTACCCTTTGCGCCTGACGAACAGCCATAACTACTGCAATATCCTGAATATTCGCAACTATTTCTGCCCATTGCCGGTTGCGACAATATTGCTCTTGGCACAGGTACGGCGTGATACCCGATATTTTCTGCACTTTCATCTATCCAAGAAGATATAGCGTGTTCAGCAACCGGAGGGTAAGGAAAATCTGTTGAACGAGGCTCTTGATGCGGATGCTTTGTAACTCGACCTGAAACACCTACCACTTTTTCTACTTGTGCATAATAAGGCTCTAGCTCTTCGTAACTTAACGGCCAATCTTCGACATTTGCTCCGTCAATTGCGCCAAATTCAGATTTTAAGCGAAAATCTACTGGCTTTAAACGATGAAAATAGCCACTCATAAAGTTTGATGAGCCACCAACTACAGTGCCATTCCAAAAGCTCCAACCTGACTCACTTGTTGCCTCGCCTTGCCAAAAGCTTTCGCCAGCTTCGTTTTCGTATTCTTCTTCAATAACGTGCTGTTCGTCTTCAAGCTTAGGGTTGTATACATCGCGTAAGCTAATGGCTAATTCGTCTTTGTAAAATTCTTTTTCGGTTAACCAAGCGCCTTTTTCTAGTACTAAAACCTTGGCGCCTGCATTTGCTAAGGTATAAGCCACGGGTGATGCGCCTGCACCACTGCCTACGATACAAATATCATATTTCATGCTTTTTTAGTTCCTATTTGCGAACGAATATAATGTTGATGACTTACCACTGTAGTGGCTTTATTTACAGGTGCGGTTTTACTTGTCGACTTAGTATTGCTGCTGAAAATAGCTTGCTGCCCCGGCAATTCGTAATATCGTTTACCCATAGGCGGTAAAGGGAAACCGGCTTGGTGTTCTAACCATTGCCAGCCTATACCATCAGGATTGCCGCCGTAACTTGGCGGTGACAGCATGGCTTCGAAAATATAGCCCACTAAGTTGCTTAACCAATTCTCTCCTGCACGCGACTTACTTATTGCTCGCAATATTGTTTCTTTTTCTTGCAGTGTCAGCATAACAAAGTTTTTTTTCAATTGGCTTTGACTAAAACCGTTTAACCAACCTACACCTTTGTAAATAAATTCAATTTCGGCGTTATCGGTGGGTTGTTGATAAACAACATTGTATAAATACTGCGTTGCTTGAATTTCTTTGGCGCTTGGACCGGTTGGCGACTCAGGCAACAAGTGTGCAAGTACGGCGTTGAGCGTTAACCAAGGATCGGTTTGCAATACTTTCGTTAGTTGCTCATTAGCCATTGCTGACCAAGCACTTAATGGCGTGGCGGCAATCATAGTAGCACCCGCAGCAGATTTTAAAGCACTACGGCGTGACACTTTTTTTTGTAACCATATTGGCGTGCTAAAGCTTTCGTCAAAAAATGAGGTGATTTGCGAAAGCGCTTTACTCGTTAGTTTCTTTCTCACCTGAACTTTAGCCGTTTGTATTGGTTTCATGTACGTTGTCCTTATTATTTTTAACCTGCCACTTATCTAGAAAACTCAACCAATATTCAGCAGAATATTCTAGGTCATCAAGTAGCTCGGCAGTATCTTTTGACAGTAACATTTGGCCTGTATTAGTTGATACATACATATGAGGGTAACCTTGCACTGGCGGCAATGATTTCATGAAGGCTTCGTTTTCATTAGTGTCACTGACGTTAATTTTCAACAATACGTAGTTGTTATGTAAGGCTTGATAAATATTAGGATTTTTTTCTAAAAACGCATCCATTTTATGACACCATGTACACCAATTACCGCCAATTTCAATTAATACATTTCGTTGGGTTTGCTGAGCTAACATTATAGCTGCTTGCGCGTCTTTAAAGGGATCGCGCTTGTCGTCATAAACTTTGCTGTACAAAGGTAAGTTATTTGACAAGCTAGTAACTTGGCTCGCTGGTTGTTGCGCATTGGCTAATTTAGCCATAAATACACTGGTTAAAAATAAGATAATAAACAACTGAAATTTCATACACACTCTCAATTTCGATAACATTTAAGGGTAATAACAACAAACGCTTAATAGTATGACCTTAGTTTAATTAACTATATTTCAAAATACTTGTTAGGTCATTATGTCAAATTGCCAGTCGAACGATTATAATGCGCAGCAATTATACTACGATAGGAAATGTAACATGCGTCCAAGCGGCAGAACTTTAGGGCAAATTCGTCCTGTAACTATTACTCGTCAATTTACAGCTCATGCAGAAGGCTCAGTACTTATTGAGTTTGGTGACACCAAAGTTATTTGTACCGCAACGGTTGAAACGGGTGTTCCACGTTTTCTTAAAGGCCAAGGTAAAGGCTGGATCACAGCTGAATATGGCATGTTACCTCGCTCTACTCACACGCGTATGCGTCGTGAAGCGGCCAATGGCAAGCAAAGTGGTAGAACATTAGAAATATCTCGTTTAATTGCTCGCTCTTTGCGCGCAGCAGTTGATTTAGTCGCTTTAGGTGAAAACACCATTACTGTTGATTGCGATGTAATTCAGGCTGACGGTGGTACTCGCACCGCTTCAATTACTGGCGCTTGTGTTGCTTTAGTTGATGCTTTAAACCATATGCGCGCAAAAGGTATTATTAATAGTAACCCACTTAAACACATGATTGCTGCTGTTTCTGTTGGCATCTACCAAGGTGAAGCGGTTTCTGACTTAGATTACGTTGAAGACTCTTCAGCCGATACCGACATGAATGTGGTAATGACTGAAACAGGTAAGTTAATTGAAGTGCAAGGTACAGCAGAAGAAGAGCCTTTTAGCTTCGACGAAATGCAAGCAATGTTAGCATTAGCTAAAAACAGTATTAACGAGTTATTCGACATACAAAAAACCGCTTTAAACTAAACAATTTAGGAGCTGAAAATGAAAGATTATCAACGCGAATTTATTGAATTTGCTTTAGCTAAACAAGTATTACGTTTTGGCGAGTTTACATTAAAGTCGGGTAGAACAAGCCCGTACTTCTTTAATGCTGGTTTATTTAATACAGGTCGTGACTTAGCCCGTTTAGGGCGTTTTTACGCTGCGGCATTACAAGATTCAAAAATAGAATATAATTTATTGTTTGGCCCAGCATATAAAGGTATTCCGATTGCCACAACCACAGCAGTAGCACTTGCCGATAGTTACGATATCGACATGCCTTATTGTTTCAACCGTAAAGAAGCAAAAAAACACGGTGAAGGCGGTAGTTTAGTCGGCTCGGCCCTCGAAGGTAAAGTAATGTTGGTTGATGATGTAATCACTGCAGGAACGGCCATTCGTGAGTCTATGGAAATTATTCAAGCACACGGCGCTGAGTTATCAGGTGTATTAATTGCTTTAGACCGACAAGAAAAAGGTCAAGCTGAGCTTTCTGCTATTCAAGAAGTAGAACGTGACTTTAATACCAAAGTAATTTCTATCGTGACACTAGCAGACGTGATCAGCTACTTAGAAGAGCAACCTGACATGGTTGATAGTTTGGTAAGTATCAGAAAATATCGTGAGAATTTTGGTATTTAAATAACTTTAATAGCCAAGAAAAACATATAAAACAAAAAAGCCTGCATTTGCAGGCTTTTTATTTATTGAAACTGATATTTAAAGGCAATTTTTAAAGTTTTTATTTGCGTTAAGCGGTTAACTCAAACTGATGACTTGTTGGTTTTTCGTATGCTTGATTAATATTTGCATAAAATTGTTCAATTCGGTTCGCCCTTTGATCTACCGCTAAAGACCGACTTGGCGCAATAATTTCTTGTGCTGATAAAGTTTGCTCGATTTGTAGATCGAACGCTTTACTACTTTCATTATTTGCAAAGCTCTCATCACTTTGCAGTAAATCTTGGTTGCGATATAAATCGCCGCTTCTACGTTCATCTTTTTCATTGTCAGCGTTTGCATTGGCTTTAATTAACTCTGACTGTGCTTCTATAATAATACTTGCCGCAGATGCCGCAACCCTAATATCTTGCGAAGATGGATCTACAGGTGCTAAAGCAGCAGCCTGTACTTGCTTCATTTTAGCAATGGTTTCTTTCGGGTCACCAGCAACGGGAGTTAAGTCTACAGAGACTTCTCCTTCAACAGCATATTTTTTGCCATCAGGCCCAGTTTCATACGTGTAAGTTGGTGCGCCAGTATGTGCACCACCCACAGATGCATGGGCTCTTTCATGGGTTCGTACTTCTTTATCACGAAGTTCTAAATCGCGAATAATCTCTTTTTCTGCTAAGACTTCAGCATCAGATTTTTGCGAATCAGTTGCAGCGTTTTGACCTTGTTTTGAATCGGCAGAACTATCTTTATTTTCTTGATCTGATCCTTGCTCTGAATTTTCATTGTTACCTGCATTACGGCCTGAGCCATTGCCAATAACATCGTTAGCAAGCTCTGCTTGTTTACGTAAACTCGCGAAGTCTACTTGTTGATTATTTTGAGCAGGTGTACGACCTCGCTCTTTATCTGAAGCAACGCCTTTTTCAGCGGCTGATTGGCTAGAAGGTTCTGGCCGGGTAATTATTTCTCTTTGTTGGTTATCACGGCGCAAGCTATCGGTCTGCAAATTAACAGCAGTTGGTAATGGAAGTTGATTGCTTTGCGGCGTGATATTCATAGTAATTAAACGCGCACGTCTAACAATGTGCCAAGGTTTTCATCTGCTGATTCAATTACGTTAGCAGATGCTTTAGCTTGAAATTCTGCCACGCGTAAATCAACCACAGATTGTGTAAGATTCGTTGTGGTGTTTAAACTTTCGGGTGTAGCCCCTGCAACTTGGTTGCTACTTTGCCCACCTATGCCATAAGTTTCAGGTGTAATACCAACATTGGTGGCTATTTCTTCGGCAGCCTTATAAGCACTTTCATTAGCTTTTTGAAAGCCTTGCACGCCGGCATTAAAAGCAGATTGAATTTCCATGAAAACTCCTAAATTATTACCTTTAGTTACCTGTTTAATTATTAACCAAAACAGCCAAAAAGTAAACTGAGTATTTTTTAAGGAAAACTTTTAAGAACCCAGCTTTTTAATATCGTTAAAAACTCACGCTGGTGAGATATGAAGGGTGCATGAGAAGCTTGCTCAAATACATAACACTGGCTGCTTGGCACAATTTCATCGACTAGCTTAATAACTTGCTTAGGCACTAAGCCATCAAGCTTGCCATACAATCGTAAAAATGGTTGATGAATACCAGGTAACTGCTCAGATATATCTGAGGTTTCTAATAAACTTAATGAGTTATCTAACACTTGCTGAGTGGGTTGTTCGTGCTGCATCACTAATTCACGAATAGTTTTAATATCTTGGCGAATATGCGGGCTGCCCATGGCTTGAATTTTTAAAAAGTTACTGATGGTTTTTGTGGTATCTTGCGCCAGTTGTTGATGAAATAAAGCCAACACACTTGCTTTAATCCCCGGCCAATTATCGCGTTCAACAAATTGCGGTGAGCTGGCAACGGTTACCAGTCCTAATAATTGTGATGAATGACTTATCGCTATTTGGCTAGCCACTAATCCGCCTAAAGACCAACCGACATAAATGGCGGGTTTTCCCACAGCCAAGATAATTTCTTTCGCTATTTCAACTAAAGAATATTGCTCAAGTTGCATTGCGCTATTGCTGGCAAAACCGGGAAGATCAACCGTAATAACTTCAAAGTCTGCTTGTAAATTCGCCAGGCAAGGCTGCCAAACCGCAGAGTTAAGTCCCCAACCATGAATAAACACTAATGGAATGCCATGCCCTTTACTCGCAATTTTTAATCTTTGTGCCATGCTATTTATCACGCCTTATAATCTCCACAACGGGTTGGCGCATAGTTTAACCAATGGATGCTAAAAATGGAATTTGGCAATACTTTAAACAGGACAATACTAAAATATTTAGCTTTAACACTACACCAACAGTTTTCAAGCTTTAGACTGAAGATAAGCTGCTGCCTTTTATGTGGTAATGATTGCCAAACTCACCCTTTACTTTGCCAGTTTTGCCAAGCAGATTTACCTTATTTTAATTATCAATATTTGCCTTATGATCTGCTTACTTGGCCTGCGGTAACAAAACTTATTCCAAAAAATAATTTTGACCATCTTGTCGCTATCGCGCCTTATGTGTGGCCGTTCGACACTTGGATTAGTCAGTTAAAATATCAATATAAAACAGAACTTTCTGAGCTGTTAAGTCAATTACTTATTAATCATTGGCATAATTTATTAGTGGTTGAAAATGTCGATTTAACTCCTACTAATACCTTAGTCATATCGGTGCCGTTGCACATTAAAAAATGGCAAACTCGCGGCTTTAATCAAGCACATTTAATTGCTCAAAAATTCGCTAAAAAATTTGAATACCCTTATCAGGCTAGTGTAGTAACGAGAGAAAAATGTACTGAAAATCAGGTAGGAAAGTCGGGATTTGAACGCCGTAAGAATTTAAAAAATGCTTTTAGTGTCAATCTTGAGCACATTAACGATTTACCAAAAAATATTATTTTAATAGATGACGTAGTAACGACAGGCACCACAGCGAATGAAATCTGTAAAATATTGAAAAAAAAAGGAGTGCAACATATTACACTCCTCAGTATTTGTATCGCCATTCCTGTTGGCTAATATCTCGTTCTGCTTACTCTGCTAAGGTTGCACTAAATGCTTTCGCAAAAAATAGACTGTTTGCCACTATTTTCATACTACCTAAAAAGTAACCTCTAAAAACTAAATTATCTGTACTCGCAATAACGCGTCCTTTACCGACATTATGAGCAACAAGTGTTGGGTTATTTGCTAAACGATTAACTAAATTTTTATCCGAATAGCCACTTAATAAAGGGCTTTTACTGTATTTTGCAACGGTAATAAAAGGCTCGTTTGTTTGCTGCATAATGATTGTACTGTTACGAAATACTGGTAAATCACTTTGTTCATAACCGAAGGCAAGTGGATGACTAATATCAAGTTCGGCTTGAAAAATTGCGCCGGCAATGCGTTTTCTAGCCGACAGTTTTTCTTTATCACCATAAGTGAGCTTTTCAGTGTCAAACAATTGGTCAATATGGTTTTTGCTAACAAAATCCATTTTTAAGATCTCATTCGACGACAGCCATTTAGCTGCACTTTTCTGGCTAAAAATAACGCCACCATTTGCCATCCATGAGGCAAACTTACCTACGAACTGAGTGCTTAATGCTTTGTACTTACCGTCAACCATAATAATGTGGCTATAACTGGCTAAATCAATGGCCGCTAACCTTTGCATTTCAACTACAGTTACCGGTATTTCTAGTAAATTGTCGAGATAATAAAGCATTTCAGCCGCTTCATATTGAGATACACCTTTACCGCCAACTAACAATACTTTCGGTGCTGATATTGGACGAAACGAGCTGCTACCAATATCAATGCCTTTGGTGGTTAATCCTGTAACTAAAGCGTTCAGTGGTATTTGGCTTTGTGTAGCAAAGTCAGCTAAAATTTTGCGCCAATTTTCAACATTTTGAATCCCTGCAGGTACAATAATAGTACCAGGGCTGAACGTTTTAACTTCGCCGTTAACTGCCGCGGAGAAGTCTTTAGTAGCCACCTTTGCTTTGATGTTAGCTTGAGCAATTTTGTGTAACAGTTTTGGGGCTAAGAATTCATGCCACTCAAATACATAAGCGTAAGCAGAGTTATCAAATTCGGCTGTTTCTACCACCATTTCTCGCCAAGGCTTATCTTGAGTTTTTAAGCCCCAAGTGCTGCTAACTTGATCAAACTTTATATTCATCGCTAGCGGTAATGTCCAACCAGAGACATCATAAAAGGTATTATCTTTAAAGTTTTTATCTTGATTAAATAAGGCTTTAATTACACGATACTGAGGCTGTGCTAATGGAACATAGTAGCTTTGTTCAGCGATATAGGTGAGTTCATGGCGTTTGTAATCTTGCTTGAGCGGATAAACTTTAATTTGATGTTGCTGCAACTTGCTTAGAAAAGTTTTTAAGCGGTAATTGTCTTGTGTTTCAGTAAAAATATAACCGTTAAAGTTTTCATCACTGGCTTGCTTTTGGGCTTGTTTAAAAAAGTCTCGACGATAATCTTTGAATTTCGCTTGGTTTTTCCATGCCCCTTCAATGGTTGATAACGACGTTAATACTTGATTTTGAATGCCGTACTCAAAGGTTAATAAACCATTCACTGTATCTTGCTGTAGGCCTCGACTACTTGCCTGTTCAAACAAAACGCCAATACCGCCATTAATGTCAGGATAAGTAGAGCCCTTGCCGTAATAAAAGTCGTCAAAGCTTTCTTCGCTGTAATATAAACGATCTTGCGTATCAAGTGCTTTAGCATGATAAGTCGCTAACAACTGCGTTAATTCAGTATTTTTGGCTGGTGTTAATGGATGAGTTCGCGTTGGAATACCGGGCTGAAAGAAATAACTACCGTTTGCGCCCATTTCATGAAAGTCGCCCAAGACATTGGGTTGGTATTGGTGAAAATAGGGTAAACGATTTTGACTCTCTTTTTGAGATAACAACAACCAATCACGGTTTAAATCAAAGCCAAAATGATTAGTACGACCAGTGCGCCAAGATTGATGATGCTCAATATGATTTGGATCCGAATTTTCCGAGATACCGCGATGGGTTGTTACCCAATTTACAAATCTGTCCATACCATCGGGGTTTAAACTGGGCTCTATCACGATAATCGTATCGTCGAGCATATCAGCCACAGCTTTATCTTGTGAAGCGGCTAAATGATATGCCACTACCATGGCAGCATTAGTGCCACTTATTTCATCGCCATGTACACTGTATCCAAGCCAAACAACAATAGGATCTTTAGATGAGGCCGCTATGTCTGAGCGTCTTGCTAGAATATCATCTATATTGCTAAGGTTTTCTGGACTAGAAATAGTGAGTAATACTTGTGAACGAAATTGCGTGGTTCGGCCCATTTCAGCAATATTAACGCGATCAGCAGTTGCCGCTACTTGATGTAAATAACTTAAGATTTGATCATGGCGAGGATGACGTTCACCGATACCAAAGCCTAATACAGACTCTGGCGTAGGTATTGTTTGCTGATAATCACTACCTTTGGGTAAATACGTACTTACGCTGGCACTTAAAACAGTAAACGAGAGACTAAATAAACAAAAAATTACAATTCGACACAGCGATAACGACATACGAGCATTCCTTAATTAGTTACCTGATAAAATAACAAAATTATGGCGCTTGAACTAGTTTTCTTCTCAGAATTAAGGGTTTATCTTTTGGTTAGATAATTTTTAAAATTTTAGCTGTATAAATTATGCCATCTAGGACTAGCGCCAAACGACAGAGCAGAGTAAAATGAAGATACTTGAGTAAAATAGTCGGGTATTGAAAATTCAATGCCTGTAAAAAGTTCCACCCAGTAGTGAGAGTAAACTAGTATGATGATTAACATTTCAGAAACTGCACAAGAACATTTTGTAAAACTACTTTCTGGTCAAGCAGAAGGTACAAGTATCCGCGTTTTTGTTGTAAACCCGGGCACAGCAAGCGCAGAATGTGGTGTATCGTACTGTCCAGCTGACGCTGTTGAAGCTGACGATATTGAACTAAAATTTGAACATTTTTCTGCTTACATTGATGCCGATAGCAAATCATTTTTAGAAGAAGCTGAAATTGATTTCACCACCGACCAAATGGGTTCTCAATTAACCCTAAAAGCGCCAAATGCTAAACTACGTAAAGTAGGTGATGACGCGCCTTTATTTGAACGTGTTGATTATTTCTTAAAGTCTGAAGTAAATCCACAATTGGCTGGCCATGGCGGTGAATGTACTTTAATGGAAATTACCGATGACGGTTATGCGGTATTACAATTTGGCGGTGGCTGTAATGGTTGTGCTCAAATTGATGTTACGGTTAAAGACGGCATAGAAAAACAGTTAATCGACATGATGGGTGATGAGATTAAAGGTGTTAAAGATATGACTGAACACGAACGTGGTGAGCATTCTTATTACTAAACACAATTAGCACTCGTTACAAATGTCATTATTAGAAAAACTTGGCCAAGATCCTCAACGTTCAATGCAGCGTTTTCTCAGAGGACTTGGCCTTTTTATTATTGGCGCTTGTTTTATATTTCTAGGCCTTTATTACAGCCATATTTGGCAAATAATAGGTCTTATTATTTTAGCTTGTGGGTGTTTATTGGCTATTTATGGTTATGTCGGGTTATTTGCTAATCGGTTGTATCATATTTTTAATCGCACCAAGCCATAAAGTACAAGTAGTATAATAAAGCGTTAAAACCCTTAACCCCTAAAGTCGTTAAAATGCATTTTTATTACGTTGATAATGCCAAGCCAAAGTTACGCCACGCGCTAACATAAACACACAAAATGCCGCCCACAGCCCATGGTTTCCGTAATCTTGTAATAACCACCATACGGGGAAAAAGCAGCCAAAGGTAGCAATAAGCATACTGTTTCTCATAATATGTGCTTGCATTAAACCTACATAAACACCGTCGTATAAATAACACCAACACGCCAATAATGGCAGCGCTACTATCCAGAATAAATGTTGCTGAGCATAGTCAACTACGGCAGTTATATCACTAATAGCTAAAATGAAATATCGGCCAGCAAGATAAAATAACACGCTGTAGCAAAGGGCAAAAATTCCAGTCCAGAACAAGGCAATATTTACGCTGACAAACATGCTTTTTTGGTTGTTCTCACCTTTTGCTTTTCCAACCATGACTTCGGCGGCATTAGCAATTCCATCTAGCCCAAACGATATTAACAATAAAAAATTCATTAAAATGGCATTAGCAGCTATAACGTCATCACCTAACCTTGCTCCTTGGAAGGTCATAAAAACAAAGCAAACTTCTAAGCATAAAGTTCGAATTAAAATATCTCGATTAAGCTTAAAGTAGCTAAGTAAAGCTGAGCGCTCAGCTACCTCGCTTAATAAGTGCTGAAAACTGCTAAACAAGCCAATAAACTTTTGCTGAAAGTTTTTAAATACAAAGGCTAAACCAATAAGCAAACCACTGTATTCTGAAATAAGTGTCGCAAATGCCACACCTTTAACTTGCCAGCCAAAGCCCATAACAAACAATAAATCTAAGCCTAAATTTATTAAGTTTGTGGCAATAATGAGCCACATTACGGCTTTTGCTTGATGGTTACCAAGTAGCCAACCCATAATGACTAAATTTGCTAAAGCCGCAGGTAAGCCCCAAATGCGTATAGCACTGTATTCTTTCGCATAAAATTGCACTTGTTCGGAGCCACCGGCAAGTGCTAGCGCTACATCAAGGTAAACACCTTGCAGTAAAATAACGGTTAAGCCAATACTAAAAGCGACAATAATGCCACGGAGTAAAATCAAACAGTTTCTTTGGTCATTTTTTTCACCAAATGCTTGTGCTGATAGTCCGGTAGTCGACATACGCAAAAAACCACACAGCCATGTAATAACTGTAATAATCATCGCACCTACTGTACTGCCACCCAAATAATAAGAATGAGATAAATGCCCGATAACCGCGGTGTCTACCAACCCCAATAATGGTGCGGTAATATTTGATAAAATCATCGGTAACGCAAGTACGAACAGTTGTTTATGCTGTTCTATATCATTGAATTTCAAAAAAACTGACCTTTGTTATGAATTGGGCTGTATCTATAGCGAAAAAAAAGCTATTTTACCTGTGCTTTTAATGTCTCTTATTTTACAGGAAGATTACCATGAAATACCGTCTCTTGGCAGCATTGTGCTTGTGCTTACACTTCTCTAGTTTTGCTACTGTTATATTGCAATATCATCATGTAAGTGAAGACACGCCAGCAAGTACGAGTATTTCGCCCGAGCAATTTTCAAAGCATATGCAATATTTGCAAGACAATAACTTTAAAGTTGTTGCTCTATCGACGGTAATGGACGCTATACAACAGCAAAAGACCTTACCTGACAAAACGGTGGTGATCACATTCGATGATGCCTACATAGATATTTTAACCAATGGTAAACCTATACTAGATAAACATAACTTTCCTTTTACCATATTTATAAATCCCGGCATTGTTGGACAAAACACTTCACACTTTCTGTCATGGCAACAACTAAAAGCAATGGCTGATGACGGGGTAATTATTGCCAATCATGGCATGGAGCATGATTCACTAGCGCGTATACCAGACGGCGTAACCAGCCAAGCTTGGTTAGCAAAAAATACAGAAAGCTTATTACGCGCTGAAGAAATTATTAAAGCTGAAACCGGCCAAAGTTGGCGTTATTTTGCTTACCCTTATGGTGAATTTAGTCCTGAAGTTCAGCAATGGGTACGTGATAATAATTTTGTCGCTTTTTCTCAACAATCAGGCGCTGTTGGTGTACATACTGACCTAACCAGTATTCCACGTTTCCCTGCATCACAACCGTATGACCAACTTTCAAGCCTACGTGACAAGTTAGAATCATTGCCTTTTAATATTCAATTAAAGGGCGACAACTTGAAAACCATTTTTGAACAAGGTCAAGCAACTTCAATTACCATGACTGTTGAGGAAGAGGATTTCTCGCCAGACCAACTGCATTGCTATATTTCAGGGCTAGGTAGACAAAAAATCGAATGGCAAGATGATAAAACCTTTGTTATTAATTTTAGCGCGCCTCTAAAGCCAGGCCGTGTACGTTGCAACTGTACTGCACCGAGTATAAGTGAGCCAGGACGTTATTATTGGTTTTCAAAACCTTGGTTTATTCTTAAGGAAAATCGTGAATGGTATCCGTTATAACAACGGCGAGATAACTTGGCTAGATAACTTAGCTTGATTACTGGCTATGTAACAAGTTATCCCGTACTTTATCTATCAAAATAAACATAAGCTCAGCCATTTTCACTGAAAACAATGATAAGGGCTGAGCTCAATTTTACTTTTCTGCGTTGAAGCTAAACTCAGTACAAAGCAACTATTTTTGCAAAATCACTCACCAGCTTATCACCTTCAATCACAGGCACTGCACCTAAGGCTTGTTTAGGTTTAAATATCGCTTCAACTTTGCCATTAGGATTAATTAACACTAACGAAGCGCTATGATCAACCAAGTAATTCGATACTGTTGCTCCGTGATTTTCTATGGCATCGCTATTTGCTGGTAAATCAACTTCGGGTTCGGTTATCGCATACATTAAGCCTAAGTTTCGGGCAAATGGAAATAACATGCCATGATCGCCATACAAGGCCTTAAATTCAGGATTAAAATAACCAATATAACTGGCTAGTTTTTCTTGTGTATCGCGCATGGGATCAACAGAAACTAACAGTACTTGGTTGTTATCTGTTACCGCTTGCAAATCATCGTAAATAAAGTTCAATTCTTGTAGCGTTGTTGGGCAAACATCAGGACACGATGTATAACCAAAAAATACCCAATTCCACTTACCTTTGAGCGATTCATTGTTAAACTTTTCGCCTAGGTGATCAGTTAATTCAAATGCTTTTACATCTCTAGCTTGTTGATAATGTAAAGCAAATTCAACTGGTGATTTTTGATTTAGTTGACTAAATAATACTAAGCCTGCTGCAAGCGCACCTAGTGCAACTATTACCGTAACAATTTTATTCATTAGCCCGTCACCGGTAATAAATAGTGATCAAGTAACAAAATAATAAATAACGCCATTAAATGTACAATCGAAAATTTAAAGGTGTCCATGGCAGTTTCCTCATCGGCATTAAACTTTAACTTCCAAGCATAAGCAAAAAACACCAAGTTTAAAACTACAGCGCCAATTAAATATAACCAATTACTCATGCCAACTAGATAAGGCAATAAACCAACAACAAACAATAGTACGGTATACAGTAAAATTTGAGTTTTGGTGAAATTTACCCCGTGAGTTACTGGCAACATCGGAATGTTAACTTTAGCGTATTCGTCTTTACGATGAATGGCTAAAGCCCAAAAATGTGGTGGTGTCCAAGTGAAGATTAATAGCACTAACAATAAGGCATTAGGATGCACTTCATTGGTCATGGCTGTCCAACCTAATAAAGGAGGAATTGCGCCAGCTAAACCGCCAATAGTAATATTTTGTGGTGTAGCGCGCTTTAAATACATTGTATATATAAAGCTATAGCCCACTAAACCGGAAAAAGTTAACCAAGCTGTTAGTGGATTTACTAAGCTGTATAACACAACAAAGCCTACAACAGCTAAACTAATAGCAAAAATAGTAGCGCTGCGAGCTGTAAGTCGGCCATTAGGCAATGGGCGATTATAGGTGCGCCCCATCACTTTATCTATTCGTTCATCTACAATGTGATTTATGGCAGCAGCAGCTGACGATAAAAAGCCAATACCGATCATCGATGGTACTAACACTTGCCAAGGAATAACGCCCGGTACGGATAAACACATACCTACTAATGCCGTTAATACCAACAATGCCACTACGCGGGGTTTGGTTATTTCATAATAATCTCGCCAAACTGGCGTACTAGGTGCGCTATGACTCGCTTCTACCGTATTACTTTGACTCATACTATGCCCCTAAATTTTCCGTTTTAAACTGTATGTCATACTAATTAATGACATCATTAACATTGCCGCTACCACATTGTGACTAACTGCAACGCTCAGCGGTAAAGAAAACCAAACATTACTTATGCCTAAACCTACTTGTACGCTAAGTATAAAACCTAAACTCAATGCTGCATTTCTAAAAAATGGCGACTGAGCGTTACGATATATACTGATAGCAAGCCACATTAAATAAAGCGTAGTTACTATAGCACCAATACGATGCATAACATGAATGGTTAAACGCGATGCATGATCTAAGTGACCAAATTCGTAACTGTCTTTTTCTGGCGGAATAAGGTCTAGTGCATGCTCAAAATTTAGCTGTTGAATCCAGCCATCTTGACAAATAGGCAGCTCAGTACATGTTAACGCCGCATAATTTGACGATGTCCAACCACCTAAACTAATTTGCCCAGCTAAAATAAAAATGCCAATAACGCTAAACTTAGCATATTTTTTCAAAGCGAAATCACCACCGGGTACTCGATGAGCACTCAAGCGCAAATACAATAAAAATAGTAAACATAAGGTGGTAAACCCACCGAGTAAATGCCCCATTACCACCACAGGCATAAGCATCATAGTCACGGTCCACATCCCTAGCGCGGCTTGAAAAATCACCACCAATAATATCAAAATAGGTAAACGCACTGGGCCGCCTTGAGCACGTCGTTTTATCGATAATAGTGCAATCAATAAAATTAATAAGCCTAAAGCGCCAGCAAAGTAACGATGGATCATTTCATTCCAAGCTTTTTGCTGCTCTACTGGGCGATCGGGAAATGCTTGTTCAGCAAGAGTAATTTGTTCACTGGTTTTTGGCACGTCAATAAAACCGTAACAGCCAGGCCAATCAGGACAGCCTAGCCCTGCATGTGTTAGACGAGTATAAGCACCCAAACTAACCACTACTATAGCTAATAGAATACTAACAAAAACCAGCTTTTTAATGTCAGACGAGCTTTGCGTTCTCATATTAGCCAATCCTCGAATATTTCAATAACTTCTTAAAGTCAGCTAATATCGACTTACCAAACTGCGGTAATTGTTTATCACTTTTTGGCGGTATATGGCTTAAAATAACGTTACCTAAAGGGTCAACAATAAGTACTTGAGATTGCTTTATTTCTATTTTTGCTAATGCTGGCATAGCTTGAATATGCCATTTTTTACTATTAATTTTTTCTGCTTGCGACGTCGTTAAGCCCGCTTGAGTTAAAGCAACGGGTTTTACGCGTGGCATTTCTTTACCAAGTGCAATATAAGTATTGTTAACGCTAACTAATACTTTTTCGCACTGTACATCGCACTGCGCAGGTAAGGTGTACAACATTAACCATTGATGCTCAAAGTCGTCGACATTCAATCCCAGTTTTGCCAACGTTAATTCATTAGCAATTAACTGCCCTTGGTTAGTTACACCATAATTAAACCATTGTTGATTTAATGCTAATTTAGCTAGCACAACGGGGATAATAAATACCGCTAAGAGAATTAGCATACTGCGGCGCGATTTATTTAACTCTGAAGAACTCATACAACTCAGCCTTTTTTTCTTATTATTTAATGTCGGTATTTTCTACTCTACTTGCTAATGTATATTTATGATTCGTTTAGTTATTTATGCTTAGTCATTTTTATCGCTGCCCAAATCATTAAACTGATCCAAGCCAATGCCAAACTAAACCATTGAAAAGCGTATCCTCGATGCTTTTCAGGTGGCATTACGATGGGCTGCCAATTTTTTTTATAACCCAGTGTTTCTTTTGTATCTAAGTAAACAACAAAGGGCAATAGTTTCTTGTTGATTAATGCCGAAAATTTATCTAATTCAATTTGTTGTACTCGCAAAGGCCATGTTGCATCAGTTAAGTTTTGCGCTTGTAATTGAATGCCCACTTCAATTTCTCTTATATGGCCTGAGATTGTGTGCTGTCCGGTTACCGGTGTTATTTCAGGCAAAACATTTCTGTCTATAGACCCTTGCACCCAGCCTAAATTCACTAATATGGTATCGCCATTACTTACAATAATTTGATACACCCGATAACCTAATCGCCCTTTGTCGGGTTGATTATCAAGTAAGAAAACTTTCTCAGCATCAAAAGTACCTGTAAGCTTAATCGGTAAATCGTTAATGCCATCTTGTAAGCCTTCAAGTGCTTTTACTTGGGCTAATGAGAGAGCATCACGCTGACTTAATGCTTGTATACGTTCTTGGCGTTGCTCTTTTTCAAGTGCCCGTTCAATTTGCCAAAATCCGAGCTTGATTAATGATGAAAATACTAGCATGGTAAATATAACCATTAGCCAATTAAGTTGCTTTAACTTGTGCTGAATTGATACCAGATTCATAGACTACCGCATGTTCACTAACTAAAAACAGACTATAAAAGAGAGAATGCTGTGTTAATTAAAATTATTGTTGTTGGCTTACTAGCCTTTATGATTTACAACTTATTTAGGGCATTGTTCATTATGAATAAAAATGATCCTGACAAGCCACCTATGTCTAAGTTTATTGGTCGCAGGGTAATAACATCGGTTGTGATAATTTTACTGCTAGTACTTGGCATATACACTGGGGTTATCACCCCAAACCCTCGCCCTTTCTAAATAGTTGAAGGTACGGATTACTTTACCGTACCTTCAAACACTTACACGGGCTGCATAACATTGCCGTTATTCATAACGTTAAATGATATAAACAAAAACAAATAAAATTACCCAAACTACATCAACAAAATGCCAATACCAACTTGCGGCTTGGAACGCAAAGTGGTTTTTCGGGGTAAAATGTCCTTTAAATACGCGGATCAGCATAACCAATAGCATAATAGTCCCTAAGGTTACATGCATACCATGAAAGCCGGTCAACAAGTAAAAGGTATTACCGTAAATGCCACTATCTAAGTACAGCTTCATTTCATCAGCATAACCATGTGCATACTCTAAGCCTTGGCAAAACAAAAATACGACACCTAATACCACGGTGAGTCCTAACCAAAACTTCAATAATCCACGTTTTTCTTGCTCGAGTGAAACATGAGCAAAATGTGCTGTAATTGAAGAAGTTAACAACAAAATAGTATTAATTAATGGTAAGCCATACCAACCCATAGCAGTGGTTTCAGTACCATCAGGCGTTTTAATTAACGGCCAAGTTGCCGTAAAGTCTGGCCATAAAATGGCTGCCGTTGCTGCATTGTTTCCTGCACCATCAAGCCACGGTACTGAAAAAGTACGGGCGTAAAGTAAGGCACCAAAAAATGCCGCAAAAAACATCACTTCTGAAAAAATAAACCAGCTCATACCTTGGCGGAAAGAGTTGTCCATTTGATGACTATACTTTCCAGCCATTGACTCGGTAATAACATTGTTAAACCAGCCAAAAACCATATATATAATCAAAGCAATACCGGCCAGTAAAACCCAACCGCCACCGCTAGCTTCAGGATTATTTAAATTTGAAACATAATTGCCAGCACCCACGGCAATTAAAAACAGCGCTATCGCCCCAATTATTGGCCATTTACTTTGCGCTGGTACGTAATAACTTTCGTATTCTTTGGTTGTCATTGTTGTTCCCCTCAATTAAGTGCCAAGCACTTAAGAATCAACTGAGCTTGTAATATCGTATAAGGTGTAAGATAACGTGATGGTTGAAACATCGTCTGGCAAGTCTACATCAACATAAAATTGCAAACCCATTTCAACATCTTCACTGGCTTTTAGCGGCTGATTATTAAAACAAAAGCATTCAATCTTTTGAAAATAAACCGCAGCCCGACCCGGTGATACTGACGGCACGGCTTGGCCAACAATATTACTAACCGATTCATTCTTCGCGTAAAACTTTACGACCTTACGCTCACCTGGGTGTACTTTTACTTCGTTAATCATTGGCTCAAACCGCCAAGGAATACCCTTGGCGGTTCTTGTCAAAAATTGCACCGTAATCGTACGTTCGGTATCTACCGATACAGCATTGTAACTTGCTGCCACATTAGACGTTTTGCCGTTTAAACCTGTGATATCACAAAACACGTCATATAACGGTACCATCGCAAAACCAAAACCAAACATGCCAAAAACGATGAGCATCAGCTTTTTAACTGTTTTTTTCACTGATGCATCATGTGTTTTTGCTTGTGTTTGTTCCGACAACTTATTTTGCGATTCGCCGTTAGTCATTTTATTTCCAATTAATCAATTTTTGGTGGTGTTTCAAACGTGTGATACGGCGCAGGGCTAGGCACTGTCCATTCCAATCCTTCTGCACCATCCCAAGGTTTCGCCGGTGCTTTGTCGCCACCTCTAATACACTTGATAACCAATACCAAGAAGATTAACTGTGAAAGTCCAAAAGCAAAGCCACCAATACTGACCCATTTATTAAAGTCAGCGAATTGCAAAGCGTAATCAGGAATACGACGAGGCATACCCGCTAATCCTAAAAAGTGCATAGGGAAAAACAGTAAATTCACTGAAACTAGTGAACACCAAAAATGCCACTTACTTAAGGTATCGTTGTACATGTAGCCAGTCCATTTTGGTAACCAGTAATATGCGCCTGCAAAAATAGAGAAAAGCGCACCGGTAACCAATACATAATGGAAATGAGCGACCACAAAGTAAGTATCATGATATTGAAAATCGACTGGAGTCATCGCTAGCATCAAGCCAGAAAAGCCACCAATAGTGAACAAAATCACGAAGGCAATAGAGAATAGCATTGGTGTTTCAAAACTAATTGAGCCACGCCACATAGTTGCCGCCCAGTTAAAGACTTTAACACCCGTTGGTACGGCAATTAACATGGTGCAATACATGAAAAACAGTTCGCCAAATAGTGGCATGCCTGTGGTAAACATGTGATGCGCCCAAACAATAAACGATAAGAAGGCAATCGATGCCGTTGCGTAAACCATAGAGCTATAACCAAACAGTGGTTTGCGCGCAAACGCAGGAATAGTTGTAGATACAATACCAAACGCAGGCAAAATCATAATGTAAACTTCAGGATGACCAAAGAACCAGAAAATATGCTGGAACATTACAGGGTCACCACCACCGGCGGCATCAAAGAAACTGGTACCAAAATACGTATCGGTTAACACCATAGTTACCGTGCCCGCGAGCACCGGCATTACCGCGATTAATAAGTATGCTGTGATGAAAAATGTCCAAACAAATAATGGCATTTTCATGTAGGTCATACCTGGCGCACGCATATTCATAATGGTAACAACGATATTAATTGCGCCCATTATTGAGGAAATCCCCATAATATGTACCGCAAATACAAACAGTGCCGTACTACCGTTGCTGTAAGTTGTTGATAATGGTGCGTAGAAGGTCCAACCGAAATTTGGCGCGCCACTTTCTAGAAAGAAAGTCGACAATAAAATAGCGAACGCAAATGGGAGAATCCAAAAGCTCCAGTTATTCAATCGTGGCAATGCCATGTCTGGCGCACCTACCATCATAGGTAGCATCCAGTTAGCTAATCCTGTAAAGGCTGGCATTATTGCACCGAAAACCATGATAAGACCGTGTACAGTCGTCATTTGGTTAAAGAAGTCAGGCTCAATTATTTGTAAACCGGGCTGAAATAACTCTGCGCGGATAACCAGCGCCATAACTCCGCCAGTTAAAAACATAATAAATGAGAACCATAAGTACATCGACCCGATGTCTTTGTGGTTAGTAGTATATAACCAGCGTTTCAGGCCGGTCATTTTATGATCATGGTGATCACCGTCATGTGGATCATGTTCTGATTGATCATTAATTACATCTGTAGTCATTTTAACGCCTCCCTACTTCGCGCTAGCAGCAACATCTGCTGGCTGGACTAAATCACCGGTGTTGTTACCCCAAGCATTTCGCTCATAAGTTACAACCGCAGCAATTTGCGTTTTAGTTAATTGGCTAGCAAATGCCGCCATCGCTGGATTTTTCTTACTGCCATTCAATACCATGTCGAGATGTACTTTTACGTCACCTTTAATAATTGGGCTATTTACCAGTGCAGGAAATACCGGTGCCATGCCTGTTCCATTTGCTTGATGACAAGCAGCACAAGCATTCATGTAAACTTCTTCACCCATGGTCATTAATTCAGCTTCGCTATAAACCTTGGCTAAATCTTCGGCAGGTATAATTTCTTCAACTACTTCTGTTACTTGTTCTGTAACATTTTCAACGGCATCTTCAACAGCGCCTAAGATACTTGCATCTTCACCGCCCGATACAGCTTTAACATCAGCAGCTTGTACCGCATCGCCAGTATTATTACCCCAAGCATTACGCTCGTAGGTAACCACTGCAGCAATTTCTTTTAAGCTAAGTTGCTTGCCGTAACCTTGCATACCTGTGCCCGCTTTACCATTGAACACAATATCTATGTGCTCACTAACTGGGCCTGTAGTTGCAATGGCACTGCCTTTAAGTGCTGGAAATGCTGGTGGTAAACCTTGGCCACTCACTTGATGACAAGCCGCACAATAAGCTGTGTAAGTGGTTTCACCCAGTTGCATTAACTCTTCTAAAGGTACAGAAGCATTTAATGACGCAGCTTCAGCAGCGGCAGCATTAGCTTTAAGTTGCTTTTGTTCGTCAAGCCAAATGGCGTAATCTGCTTCAGACTTAACTTCCACAACAATCGGCATAAAGCCATGATCTTTACCACATAGCTCAGCACACTGACCGCGATAAATACCGGGTTCATCAACCTTAGTCCAAGCTTCGTTAATAAAACCTGGGTTAGCATCTTGTTTAACTGCAAATGCTGGCACCCACCAAGCGTGAATAACATCATCAGAGGTAATAACAAAGCGTACTTTTTTGTTAGTAGGAATCACTAAATGGCGATCAACCTCGAGCAGGTAATTTTCGCCTTTATCGGCTGAAGTACCATCTTGATTTTCGTACTGCTCACGCGGTGTAGAAAGTACGGAATAGAATTCGATATCTTGATCGAAGTACTTATAATGCCACTTCCACTGTGAGCCGGTAACTTGAATAGTTAAATCGGCATCATCGTTATTTTCCATATCAATGAGCGTTATCGTGGCGGGAACAGCCATAGCGATTAGTATGACGACAGGGATTGCCGTCCAGAGAATTTCAACTTTTGTGCTTTCATGGAAGGTTGCTGGCTTAAAGCCCTTTGATTTACGGTGAAATACCATAGACCAAAACATGGCTCCAAATACTACAACACCAATAGCAGTACAGATATAGAGCACCAGCATATGTAAATCATATACGTCTCTACTGACATCCGTAACGCCTTTGGTCAAATTCAGGGGCATATCTGCCCAAGCTGAACTAGACAACAAGCCCCCTAGCAACAACAAACCTAGGTTACGTCTTTTCACTCGACATCTCCTTTCACCCTTTTAAGGCAAAACAACACGGTTTTATCATAAATCCCGGCTGTTTTACTCATACATTTATTATTATTTAAGTGACGTATTATTCGACAACGGTCAAGTACGCCCTATTGTTATATTTGTACGTTTTCTAGACTAGAATTACTTAAAAGTTGATCGGGGTCAATTTAAAATTTCAAAAGCATTGAAAATAAAAACCAATAAATACAATAGAGTAATAACCCTAAACTGAGTGAAAGGTCCATTTCTAAAAGGATATACTGAATGTTTATTTATTGTTCAGCTGGCTTTTTTTACACTGAATAATAAATAATCAACACCACAACAAAGCTGTATAAAAAACCTACAACACACGAAAATTTAAAGTGAAATGTGTATTTTAGTCGTTAACAAAAATAAGATAAAAATGACGGGGAAAAATAGATAAAAAAAACAGATTAAACCGAATGATTTCAACAAAACAAACGAGTTTAATCTGTATTATATTGTAAGATTTAAAGTTGCAGGATTTAAAATTATCGAAAAACTTAACGTTTTATAACAATTACATCCAATCGGCAGCTCTAATTACACCGACTGCCAACCCTTCAATATTGAACTGCTGCGAACGTAAGTCCACTTTAATAGGTTCAAAGTCTTCATTTTCAGCATGCAAATAAACCACGTTGCCTTCACGTTTAAAGCGCTTAACGGTTACATCGTCTTCAACCCTGGCTACAATAACTTGGCCACTTTGCACATCAGTTGTTTGGTGCACGGCTAATAAATCACCGTCTAATATCCCAATGTCTTTCATGCTTTCGCCATTAACACGCAATAAATAGTCTGCAGCAGGATGAAATAAACTACCATCAATTTTATAATGTTGCTCTACATGCTCTTGCGCCAATATAGGTTCGCCGGCAGCCACACGCCCAACAAGCGGTAAACCATCTTCTTCCATAAACTCTTCTGCAAGGCGAATACCACGCGATGTACCAGGCAACATCTCTATATAGCCCTTTTTCGCCAGTGCCTTCAAATGCTCTTCTGCGGCATTGGCTGACTTAAAACCAAAATTAGTCGCAATTTCAGCACGTGTTGGCGGCATACCTGTATCGGCGATTTTCTCTCTGATCAGATCAAATATCTGCTGTTGTCTAGGTGTTAAAGGGCGCATTTTCATTCCTTAAGCGACTGATGGTTAAGCCTGTATTTTTAAACAGTATTACTGTTATTGTATACAGGCCTAGAGTAAACGCAAGATTTTATTGTTTAATACATAAGCGAATGGGCTGATTTTTAATGAAAGCTAGCGCTTTAAGAACTAAAAAGACCGCCAATAAGATAATTGGGTCGGTGATAAAAAGATTGAATTAGCTATTTATGGTTTTAAGATTATTGAATAATATAATGTTACCTAAGCTGAACTCTGGATAATGAGTGCTGGATAATGAGTGCTTGATACTCAAGTGCATCAAAAGCTTAGGTGCTAAAGTAAATGCTATAGCAAGGTGAACATCACGAATAGTCACCATCAATGCTTCATTTTATGCCATTTCCAAGGCAAACGTTTATGAATAGTGCGCTATTTATTGACGTTTTAACCCAGATAACGGGTTTAAAGGGAGCATTGAGCAAGTGCCGCTTATCCAGAGTTCAGGTTACCTATTTTAAAATTCCTTCGGAGCCACAATGCAATCTAAAGCTATTAATTTTAAAGACAAATTCACTAAGTTTTCCGAGCAATGGTCTCCTCGGGTAATTGCTGAGATGAATGATTACCAGTTTAAATTGGTTAAAGTTGAAGGTGAGTTTGTTTGGCATGACCACCCAGATACTGATGAAGTATTTATTGTTATTGAAGGCGAACTCAACATTGAATTTAGAGAGGGTGTTGTTACCTTGTCTTCAGGTGAATTATTTGTAGTCCCAAAAGGTATTGAACACAAGCCGGTTGCGGCTACAGAATGTAAAATTATGATTATTGAGCCTAAAGGTGTGGTAAATACCGGCGGTGAAACAACTGATCTTACCGCTCAAAATAACTTATGGGTTTAAGTGTATAAATGAATGATTAATTTTTTTGGTTTTATTAATGGATTATCAAGTTGAGTGGATTTAATGAATAAAGAAGAGTATTTAGCAAGTTGTAAAACTCAGTTACTTACAATTTTTAAGCTCGCTAAGAATCATCAAAAAGATGATCAGCAAAAATTTCGTACTGAAGGGTTTATTCAAGCGGGTAAAGTATTAGGTATTATTTCACATAAAAATGCTGCTGACTTAATGGAAGAAGCTCATTTCGAGGTGTTTAACGAAAGCATTGCTGCACGTAAAAAACGAAAAGCTAACTTAAAACAGGCAATTGAAAAAGGGGATGATAGTTATATTAATATTCCTGCGCTCGAACGCCTAAAGCGTTAAAAAGACTTAGAATATATTTTTACTGACTACTTCATGTAAAAGCCGCCCGGGTATAGCTGCGGCAAATACAGCAGAAATAATAGTACCAATGTAAGCACCTAGCATACAGCGAATATGTAAACGCTTGCGACGTTTTCGGATCGCAACAACTCCAACTGAAACACTAACAATAACGACAATAGCAAACAAATGCAGCCAAGAGAGACTACCTGTTGGCATAATGAAAAATGAACTAAGCGAAGTCAATAACATTAAGCAAGCCCAAATTTTGCCATTTATTTTGTGAAATCGTGTGCCTTTGCTTAACACTAAATTTAATAGACCCAATAAAATAGCCGGGATCACTACCAGTAGATGTATTTTAATGGCTATGTCCATGCAAACCTCGCTTTATTTTAAATAGGCAAAATATCTAGTCATCATATTTAGTAAATTCAAATCTATAAACTGACTACAAAAGTTATTACTTTCTAAACTTCACATTTGTCATGCTTCATGCACTGTTATGTGAAAAATGACTAAAGCACGATAGTTTATTCTGTGTTTTAGTTCAATCTAGCCAAACTTAAAGGTGTAAGTTAAAATCAACTAACTATTAAAGTACTTTTTGCGATAGATATTAACTATGATAAAAATTAGGGATCTAGAATACCTAGCTGCTATAGCTCAGTATAAACATTTCGGCCATGCGGCAGATGCTTGTTTTGTCAGCCAGCCTACATTAAGTGGGCAAATTCAAAAGCTAGAACAACGACTTAAATTAACATTAATAGAGCGGCAACCTCGCAATGTTATGTTAACGCCAGCAGGCGAAAAATTAGTACAGCAAGCTCAACAAGTATTGAATGCGGCAAATAATTTTGAAGAAGCCGCAAAAGCTTTATTAGATCCGCTTTCAGGAGATTTGCATATAGGCTTAATTCCCACGCTGGCACCTTATATATTGCCGCACATTATGCCTGAGCTGAATAACAACCTCACAAAAATAAGCTTTTACCTTCATGAAAACAGAACGCAAGATTTACTGCAAGAATTAGAAACTGGCAAACTTGATGTTTTGATTCTGCCTTGGCTACCCGAAATGGCACGTTTTGAACGCTACGATTTATTTAACGAGCCTCTGGTAATGGCTACATCTGCATCTCATGCAATGGCAGAGCGTTCATTTGTAACCTTTGATGATTTACATAATCAAAAAATTCTCACCTTAGAAGATGGTCATTGCTTAAGAGATCAGGCCATGGGTTATTGTTTTAGTGCCGGTGCGGAAGAAGATCATAGTTTTCGCGCTACTAGTCTTGAAACTTTACGTTACATGGTAGCAAGCAATATGGGTATTACCTTATTACCACAATTAGCAACGATGAATTATGCACCACAAAAGCATATTCATTATATTCCTTTTCAAGAGCCTCAACCGATTCGTGAAATTGTATTGTTATGTCGAAGTGGTTACGCTCGCATGGAAAGTGTTAGAGCGATAGTGACCCATATTCGCCAAGCCGTAACAGGTTTGTTCGATTAGCACATAGTCACTTAATGTATCATTTAACTTAACGTGCTCGTACTTGAGTAATTTTAAAAATAAAAAACGCTATTGTTTTCACAATAACGTTTAAAGATTCAAGAGTTTATTGAATATTATGCCGCAGCTTCACTCAATTTTTCAGTGTTATCTAGTGGATTAGGTGTTCTGATTAAATAATCAAAGGCACCTAACGCCGCCGTTGCACCACTACCCATGGCAATAATAATTTGCTTAAACGGTGTATTGGTAACATCGCCAGCCGCATAAACGCCAGCCATATTTGTTTCACCTTTTTGATTAACCACAACTTCGCCACGCTCTGTTAACGCTACCGTGTCGGTTAAAAATTGGCTATTAGGCACCAAACCAATTTGTACAAATATACCGGCAAGCTCTATTGTTTCTTGCTCATTGGTCGCACGATTCAAGTAATTAAGCCCGGTTACATGTTTTCCATTGCCTAACACTTCAGTCGTTTGTGCATTAACAATAATGTCAATATTCGGCAAAGAACGTGCTTTGTTTTGCAATATAGCATCAGCACGTAAAGTACTATCGAACTCTAAAACAGTAACATGCTCAACCAAGCCTGCTAAATCAATGGCTGCCTCAATACCTGAATTACCACCACCAATTACTGCAACTGACTTGCCTTTAAACAAAGGGCCATCACAATGAGGACAATAAGCAACACCTTTACCGCGGTATTCTTGCTCACCGGTTACATTCATTTCTCTCCATCTCGCACCAGTGGCAATAATGGTTGAGCGTGTTTGTAATGTTGCACCATTTTCTAATTCAACAGTGATTAAACCACCTTCAACATCACTTTCAATAATATTTTTTACACGTTGATTATTCATAATATCAACATCGTAGTCGTTTACATGATTCTCTAAGCTCGCCACCAGTTTTGGACCTTCGGTAGCACTTACAGAAATAAAGTTTTCAATCGCCATAGTGTCTTGCACTTGGCCACCAAACTTATCAGCAACAATACCGGTACGAATACCTTTGCGAGCACTATATATTGCAGAGGCTGCTCCTGCAGGGCCGCCACCTATAACTAATAAGTCAAAAGCTTCTTTATTGTTTATTGCTTTCGCTTGTCTTGCACCGGCATTAGTATCTACTTTATTTAAAATTTCGGTTACTGTCATTCGGCCTTGACCAAACGCTTGTCCATTAAGGTAAACCGCAGGTACTGATAAAATATCACGTTTGTACACTTCTTCTTGGAATAAAGCGCCATCGATCATTACATGTTGAATCTGTGGGTTAATGGCGGCCATCATGTTCAACGCTTGCACTACGTCTGGGCAATTTTGGCAACTTAAAGAAATATAGGTTTCAAAGCTGTAGTTTCCTTCTAATGCTGCCACTTGTTCGATAACAGCTTTATCAAGTTTTATTGGATGTCCGCCACTGTGCAAAAGAGCTAACACAAGTGAGGTAAATTCGTGCCCCATAGGTACACCGGCAAAACGCATTTCGCCACCTGTTTTAACAGATTTTACTAACATTGATGGCACACGTTCATTGCTTGCATCTGCTTCAACAACAGACACTAATGGCGACATTTGTGCAATTTCTGTCACCAAGGAATTTAATTCTTTTGATTTTACGTCGTCACCTAAAAATACTGACAATTCAACAGCCGATGTTAAATTTTGCAAATAGGTTGTTAGTTGTTGTTTTAAGTTTGTATCTAACATGGTTTATTCCTTCGAAAATTGTGATGAATATGATTTAAGGTATTTTGCTTTTACGTTAAATTTAGCCGCGACATCTGTATATCGCGGCAATATTATGCTTAGTTTAGATTTTGCCAACTAAGTCTAAAGAAGGTGTTAATGTATCTGCACCTGGCTGCCATGCTGCTGGACAAACTTCTCCGTCATGTTCAGCTACATATTGTGCTGCTTGAATTTTACGAACCAATTCTTTTGCAGAACGACCAATACCTAAGTCATGTATTTCAGCAATTTTAATTTCGCCTTCAGGGTTAACAACAAACGTACCACGTAGTGCTAAACCATCTTCTTCGATCATGACACCAAAATTACGAGTAATTTTACCTGTTGGGTCACCAATCATTGGATATTGAATCTTACCAATAGTGTCTGAACTAGCGTGCCATGCTTTATGAGTAAAATGTGTATCAGTTGATACTGAGTAAACTTCAACGCCCATTTCTTGTAACTGTGCGTAGTGATCAGCCATATCGCCTAACTCAGTCGGACATACAAAAGTAAAGTCAGCTGGGTAGAAGAAAAATACTGACCACTTGCCAGCTACATCAGCTTCAGAAACTTCAATAAAATCGCCATTGCTAAATGCTGTTGCGTTAAATGGTTGAATAGTTGAATTGATAATTGATTGGTACATGTGTATCTCCACTTGTTTAAAAAAATGAGTTCTTGTTAAGTTGGGAGAATGATACGTCGTAATTTTAAATAGGAACAATCGTTTGAATTTATAACATCAATAGGTAAAACCTATTAAAATGTATATGCATGTATATATGTGACTATCCCTGTCTTGAAATATTATTGATAAGTTAGAGATAGAGGTTACTGGTTTTTAAGTATTAAAGACAAAAAAAAGCGCCCTTCAAATGAGGGGCGCTTGTCATAAAACACTAATACAAAAAAATAATAAAAACAAAATCGAGGGGGGAAATCTCTTGCTAAGTAAGAGCTTGTATTTATGATTAAGTTCAAATTAATTTAACTTAACTATTTAATGCATTTAGTTGAAGTTAAGTGTGCTGCATTTGTTTACTTAACCTGAACTCTGGATAATGCGTGCTTGATACTCAAGTAAATCATAATCTTAGGTGATAAAGTAACTACTATAGCAAGGTGAACATCAGAAATAGATACCATCAGTGCTGCTTATCCGGAGTTCAGGTTAATTATTTTAAGCAAAAAAAAGCGCCCCTCAGTCGAGGTGCGCTTACAATATAAAAACACTAATATAAAACAACAATAAAAACTAAATCGAGGGGGAGAATCTCTTGCTAAGTAAGAGCCCTTAACTCTAATTTAGTTCAATTAATTTAAGTTTTATTTAAAGTAAATTCTTAAATCTTTGATATAAACTTTATTTTTACCAACAAAAACAATCTATTAATTATTTTCAATAACGTTAAATATGAATGAGTTGTTGTTTGTCAGCAATTAAATTAAGTACTTTGGTGAGTTTTTTCGCGAGGTAACCAGATAATAACTTCGGTTGCTTTGTTATCAAGGCTAATTCAGCTTCGGTGATGGCAACATGGCAATCAAATATATTGTTGTTTGCTCTAAGCATTACGTCATCAGCAAGTTTCTCTACTGTAAGTTTTTCATTTTCAGTGCTTAAGTGAGTAAGCTCAGCCAGAGCGACAAGATAAAAATTTATCGACATAATATTCGCTTCATCGCCATACCAATTTGCGGTCATGGTGTGAAAATTTAACTGCGCGGATAGTTTATTCGTAATAGAGAGTATATTTTGCACTTCTGTCGCTAAAGCATCACTTACTTTAATAGAAATTGGCAATGTTTCATTCATAATATCCATGGGTATTAGAGCTCTAATAAAAATAGTGATTTATATAATAACGAGTTTTCAGGATAATTACCGCGGTTGTTATATTATCGTAAACGTAAGCGCCGGAAAAACAACCAAACTTTTATATAGTTTACCTTGTAATCAGCTGTTTATAATTTTATTGTGGCTGATTTATTGCACTTTTTAATCATGATGACAATAGACTTACAACCAATATTAACAAGCGATAGACTGTTGTAAATAACCGTTTAGTGAACAAAATCTAATTAGAAATATAAGTTCAAAACCACCTTTTAATGGAATTGTAGTGGATAAAAATATTAATAAAACAAATAAATCCCAAACTAAATCTATAAAAAGACCATTTAAGTTATTTAATTTGAGTCATAAGATTCACAAATGGTTGATGCTATTTATTGGTGTTCAGTTTGTTATATGGTCCGTTACTGGCGCATATATGGTGTTTTTTGATATTGACTATATCCATGGCGATAGCTTGGTAGTTGCGCATCAAAAGGCCATAAAGCCAGAAAACTTAACATACGCTACCGCTAAGCTATTTAAAAAATACCCCGATGCTAAAAATTTAAGTGTTGGCTTGTTGGTTGACCGAGAAGTGTATCGCTTCAAGATAGCAAAACAGCAATTTATTATTGATGCAAGTAACGGTGAAAAGCTATCCCCGTTAAATAAAAGTACTGCAATTGAAGTAGCAAAATATCATTACGCGGGTAAGGAAGATGTACTTAATGCCAAACTCATTTTAGCAAACCCAGAGTTTGGCTTATCGGCGCGGCACCTACCGGTTTGGCAAGTCGACTTTGATCACTTCTCTGCGCCTGCATTATTCATTTCAGCTAATAACGGCAAAGTGGTCAGTAAACGACATCGATTTTGGTATATTTTTGATTGGATGTTTCGCCTACATATTATGGATTATGGTGACGAAGAAAACGCTGGCAATTGGCTGTTATTTTTTATCGCCATACTTGCGATTTTTGCCGTATTCAGTGGCTTAGTATTAACTTACTTTAAAGCAATAAAACCAAGATTAAATACTCGAAAAACCTTAGGTAAATCCAAGAAAAAAAGACCTAGCAGTCGCTCTTCTGTTGGAGGTAAGTCATGATTATCTGGATAAGAAAGATTCATAAATGGGCCTCTTTGCTCGTTGGCTTACAAGTTATTATTTGGGTCGTTAGCGGTTTAGTATTCAATGTAATCGATCATCAAAAAGCCCGTGGTAATACTTATCGTCAAGCTTTAACGCCAACAGTTAGCCTAAACGTAAATTTAATACCGGTTGAACATTTATTAAACGCTTATCCAAACACTATTGAGCTTAATCAAACCAGTATTCTCTCACAGCCTTATTACTTGTTAACTCAACAACAAGGTTTATATCGTCACTTTAGCAATAATTACCATATCGTGAACGCCGTCACAGGCCAGTTAACCTTAGTGGATAAGCCATTAGCTATTGCGATTGCCAAGGCAAGTTATAATGGCCCAGGTGACATAACTTCAGCTACGTTAATCACCCCACCTATCGCCGATTTTATTAAGCACAAAAATCCCAGCTGGCAAGTTAATTTTAATGACAAATTAGCTACCAGTGTCTACGTTGAACAAGGCTCAGGGCGTGTTATTGGACATAGTAACAGCGATAAACGCTTTGCAGATTTTTTCTATATGTTACATTTTATGGATTACGGTAGCGCGGGCAACTTCAACACGGTTCAAATTAAGTTGTTCGCTTTTATCACCTTGTGGCTAACCTTAACGGGACTTATTTGGACAATACATTTATTACGAAAAGGGAATTATCGCTTTAAGAAATAGTAAAAATAGAAGGCCTAAAAAATAAAACACTGTGAATGTTACGAAATTATCGTTTTTTATACCTATCTCTACTTATACGAACCTATGCCACTGATTTAATTAAGGTAAATTAATGGCTATTTTTCAAGATTAAATTCGAATTCAACCTCAAGTATTTGGCTACTGCTATTTTCTTTAGCGTAGCGCCACTGTGTTAATGCTTTTTTTGCTGAACGAACTAGCACGCGATCGACTTGCTTATTTAAATTTGTAATATCAACGGCTTTGCCCTCATCTGAAATAATATATTGCAATTTTACCGTGCCTGACTTTTGTTCATGAAGTGCTGATTTAGGATATTCAGGCATCACTTTATGTATCGGGTTAATCGCAACTAATTTTGCATTAATCTTGGGTATTTTAACCAACGGGTTAAACACTTTTTGAGCGGGTAATTCTGCTTTTAACAACACAATTTGTTCTTGCTTAACAAGGCTATTTCCTAACGTTTTTGGTGGCAAACTCTCTGGTTGAGGCGGTAACCTAGGAGTAACGGGTAATAATGCTTCAGCTTGAGGTTTAACCTCGCCTAATTCAATTATTCGAACAGAGTGTGGTTGGTAATGCTTAGCACTATTGTGCGCAGGTGGTGCGGCAAAATGAGTGACTATCGCCATAATACCAAAAGACGCTGCCCCACCAGTTAAAAGCAAGGCTAACGTGTGCCAAGGGGAGCGCTTTACATGCATTTTTTTAGTGCTATCTCCCACGAGTTCTGGGGCTTTAATTTGATCTTTTCTTTGTTGATAAAGCCCAGAAAGCTCTTTATCGAAGCTATCGGCACTCATGACTGACTTCCTATTAAGTGGTGTAAATTATTGCGTGCATAACGTAAACGGCTTTTAATAGTTTCAAAGCTATCGTCGGTTAACATTGATATTTCTAACACTGAAAAGCCCTCTTGCTGAAAGATAAAAGCCTCCTTTTGTAAAAAAGGCAATTGTTCTAGTGCAGCATTAAATTGCGTTAATCTATCAGCAGCTTGAATAGATTTCTCCAGGTTTTCTGTTAGCACTTTATTTTCATCTAACAATTGAACCTGCCATTTTTTTTGACGACGAAACTCATCAATTAGGCTATTTCTTGCAATGGTGAACAACCAACTTTTTACATTGGTTTGAGCTTTGTTACGCCCCTGTGTTTGCATAACTTTTAGCCAAGTTGTTTGCACTATATCTTCAGCTAACTCTTTATTAGATTGACTCAACACATAGTGATATAACGACAGATGAAATTGTGCAACCAGCAAAGACAAATATTTGTTTTTACCGGTTGCCAAATAACTTGCCAGCAACTTTTCAGGGCTAGATTTTGGGTTGTACCAACCTTTTATCATCGAAGGTAACTGCAAATTATGATCCTAACTTTGTTGTTCCATATTAAACGCTAGCTGTACTGTTAAGCCTTGCTGAATAGTGGTTTCTCCAGCTTCTGATTTTGCGCGATACTTCCACTTTCTTAACGCTTGTTTAGCGGCTTGATTAAACACACGCTTTGGTTCTGCGTCAATAACTTCAATATTAGTAACACCGCCTAAGGCATCAATATCAAATCGCAACTTAACCCAGCCTTCAATACCTTCTCTTGCCGCAACAGGGGGATATTTTGGATTAATGCGTACAATAGGTCGAGCATCACTATCGCGCTTATTATTATTTAGTAGCAAGCTAGTATTAGAGCTTGCTACTTTAATCCCCTGATTATCATACTTATAATCTCCTATAACACTTGTTTCTATTACGGGCTCAAAAGTTTTTGGCATAGGTTTAGGTGCTGGCGGAGGATTATTTTTAAATACAGGCTTAACTTCAGCCGGACGTTCCTCAGGCAATTGAGCCACCTCAACAATTAAGCTCGGTTGTGCTTCAGGTGGTAATACTTGATCGTTATTGACCAAGTATGCCATAAAAGCAAATAAACCAAAGGTTGTTGCACCCGCAAGCGCTGTTATCGTTATTATATTTTTCATCGTTTTACCCCAATATTTGATAATTTTAAAGTGATATAAATTAAAGAGGTGTGAACACACGCTAAGTCAGTGGCCAGTATCTAACTTATGAGTAAAACGATTAACTTGTACAAATGGGGTTAAAATAAATTAATTAATTTCAAACTAGATAAAAGTAGATTATCGACAACAATTTGCAGCGAAAAATAATATTACAATTTTTTTAATTGGTTAATTTGAATTTAACTGCGCTGCGGTTACTATAGCTGCCCAATGTAACGTTTAGAATAATGACATGACAAAATTAATTAGCCTATTTGTGCTAGTACTCTCGATAGTAAGTATTAATAGCTTTGCTGAGACTTTAAAAGTAGCCTCATGGAATATCGCTTGGTTAGGCTCGCATGAATATAATCAGCGTAAAGACACTGATTATCAGAAACTAGCCCGCTATGCTCGTGAGTTAGATGCTGATGTTATTGCCCTGCAAGAAGTTGAAAGTGCAAAGTGGGCGGCAAAAGTGTTTGGTGATGAATACGACTATTTCTTTACCACTAAAGACTGGGTGCAACGTGTAGGTGTTGCGGTTAGAAAAAGCAGTGGCTATAAAGCCACAGCGATTGAATATAAAGAACTAGATCAAGGATTAGCACGTCGAGGTATGGACGTTACCTTAACTAAAGATGGTAAAAGTGTGCGGTTATTAGCAGTACACATGAAATCAGGCTGTTTTGATAAAGCGCTAGACCAAACAAGCATTGCAAGCATGCCAAACAGCAATGAAAAAGAAGTTTATGCCAAAACCGCTTGTGCAGAACTTGCCAAACAAGCTATTCCTTTAGAAGCATGGGTTGATGCGCGCGCTAAAGAAGGTGTACCTTTTATTTTATTAGGCGATTTTAATCGTCGTTTTGTTAAAGATATTTCATTAAACTTCAGTGAAATACAAGGCCTATGGCAAACCATTAATGACGAAGGTGCAGAAACCCTTTGGGCACCTACGATTGCGGCTGAATCAAAATGTTGGGGTGGTTATTATAAAGACTATATCGACCATATAATTTTTGATCCAAAAGCCAAAGCACAATACGTGGTAAATTCATTTGAACAGCTAGTATTTGAACAAAAATATACCCGCGAACTTAGCCAAACCTTGAGTGACCACTGCCCTATTTCAATTGAATTAGCGCTTTAGTTTCCTAAGCAAAACCAACATGGCATTTTAATGTTGGTTTTGTAAAATTGTTATTTATATTTTAGCCGTAGTCCTGCTGAATTAGCATGCTTATGGCAATGAAATTGGAACACCCCGTGAACGATAAAAACAGCTTAGAGAATGAATGTGTAATTTTATTGCATGGTTTAGCTCGCTCAGCACATTCCATGGATAAAATGGCAGAACGCTTAACCGCTCAAGGATATAAAGTGTTGAACATTGATTATCCTTCACGCTCATACTCTATTGAGCAACTGGCAGAAAAAACCATTTCAGACGCATTACTACAGTGCGAGGGTATGCCTGTAAGCTTTGTTACGCATTCAATGGGTGGCATTCTAGTGCGACAATTTTTAAGTAATCATACGGTTAAAAACTTAAATAAAGTCGTGATGTTAGGTCCGCCCAATAAAGGCACCGAGATTGTTGATAAACTGAGTAATATACCTGGGTTTCATCTAGTTAATGGCGACGCCGGCATGCAATTAGGTACAGGCGCATTGAGCGTACCTAATCAGTTAGGTAAAGCTAATTTTGATGTTGGCATAATTGCCGGCACGCAAAGTATAAATTTAATTCTCTCATCGCTTATCCCAGATACAGATGACGGTAAAGTTTCAGTTGAGAGTACTAAGGTCGAGGGCATGAATGATCATATTGAAATGCCCACTACCCATGTTTTCATGATGCGTAATGACGCGGTAATCGAGCAAGTTCTCCATTACCTAAAACAAGGTAAGTTTGAACATTAGCTAGCCCCAATTATTCCTTTTCACGCATAAATTTTTTCCAGACTAAAGTATAATTGCTTGTACTAATGGCAATTTTTATCTTAAGACTATAATAAGGTATATATCAAAAAAATATGCGGTGAATAATATGTTTACAGCTCGACACCTAGCCACGTCATTAGCACTTATAAACGCCTTTATAATTGCGTTACTCATGTTCGTATTAACTGAGGTTATCGAAAACATAAGTTTGTTAATAGCGGCTATATCAATAGTGAGTTTTTTTATTCTCCTGTTCAGTATAAATTTTTGTGTAAAAAAGACACTCCAAGCGCAACAAAACACCCTCATATCAAGTTTACAATTAGATCTTTCAGCTAACGACACATTACAGAGTGTCCTTAGTCAGCAAGCCAATAAAACACGCCTGGCGGGTAAAAATATCGATAACAAAGCCAGTAAACTTGCCATTAACTCTGCCGAGGTCAGCTATTTTCTTGATCAACTCAGTAATGCTATTGAATTATCGAGTAAAGATGTTGAACGCCTTGCAAGTTCTGCACATCAAATGTCGATAAGCATTAAAGTAATGAACGAAAATTCGATCATCGCATCAAAGCAATCAAGCCAAGCTATGACCGAAGCTTCGGCAAGCTCTGAGCAACTGAATGACAATGTAGAAGTTATAAACCAATTAAATGCTGACGTGAATAATGCCGCCGAAAAAATTAAATCACTGTCTCAAAATGCCGCTGAAATTCAAAATATCACAAATGTAATAGATGCTATTTCAGGGCAAACTAATTTACTTGCTTTAAATGCCGCGATAGAAGCAGCAAGAGCTGGAGAACAAGGCCGTGGCTTTGCCGTTGTTGCTGATGAAGTCAGAGCGTTAGCCTCAAAAACTGCTGAAGCAACAGAAAAAATTGGCTCTATGTTAAACCAAATTAATGAAGAAACCTCTCAAACAACCCATGTAATGGCGCATGTAGTTGAGCAAAGTCATCGTATAGTCAATAGCATGGGCCCTTTAGCCACTTCATTGAGCGATGTGAACCAACAAATGAAAGAGTCGACTGATGCGAGTAATCATATAAGCGACGCACTTCAGGAGCACAATACTACCAGTAATGAAATTTCTTTAGCCATTACAAACTTGCATAATTTTTTAGTCGAAAAAAGCCAAGAAACTCATATTGTTTCAGATAAAGCAGCTGAGCTTTGCCAAAGTACAGAGTCAATATTTATTGAGCTTTCAGAGTTTAAAACTGGCTCTAATATCGAAAAAACTTGTCAAATAGCACAAACCGCAGCACAGCAAGTAGGCGAAATGTTTGCTGAGAAAATACAGGCGAATATCATCAATCAACAAGATCTTTTTAACTTTACTTATCAAAAAATTGCCAACACTACTCCGCAGAAATACCATAGTAGTTTTGATGATTTTACCGACAAATACTTACCTGCCATTCAAGAGTCTATTTTACAAAACAACACCGATATAGTTTACGCTGGAGCCGTAGATATAAACGGATATTTCCCAACCCACAATCAATGCTTCTCAAAGCCGTTAACCGGTGATATTACCACCGACACTATGAATAATCGCACAAAACGCATATTTGACGACAGTACAGGTAGCCGCTGTGGCTCACACACAAATAAATTTTTGCTACAAACATACAAGCGTGACACAGGTGAAGTAATGCATGACGTTTCTGCGCCAATTTATGTTAATGGCAAGCACTGGGGCGGATTTAGAATTGGCTTTACTGCGCAATCGAGCTAAGCACATATACTTTCGTTAATTCAGCGTTCGATTTTTAAAATTTTTCTGAGGTAAAAAAAACAATTTAGCACGTCAAAATATCTATAGCGCTTTTAAAATAAGCATTACAAGCCAATCACTAAAATAGCTATTGTGAAGTTATTATGAATGTTGCAAATTAACTATACCAATGCATCGAAAATTTAGTATGGTGTTATTGAGCTTTAGCAGTATTTAATGAATCTAGGTAGGGGAATCAAGATGAAATTATTTAAAAAACTAGTGCTATCAACCTTTATTTTATCCGGTGCTTTTTCAAATATTTCAACAGCTAATGAAATGGAAATAACCGCTAAATCACAAATAATATCAGCCGACAGTAAACTTCGTACATATACAGGCGATGTCAGAATTGCCTTTAACAACGGAAACCTATCGACTAAATCTAGCCATGCATCTTTTAAAGATGGTCAAACCGTAATGGAAGGAGATGTGGAGATTATTCTCAGTAATGCTATTGCCAAAACTGAACGAGTAACCTTTACCCCTTCTCAACAAGGCTTAATCGCACAAATGGATAAAGTTACCTTTACCTATAAATAGTAATAAGTGCTTTACGTTAACTTTATTCTTTAATGCGATAATCGAATTAAAAAAACCGCTACATGATGTTTTATATAAACGTCATGTAGCGGTTTTATCTTATCACTTATTTGTTGGTTTACTGTTGAGTCACTAGCGCTAGTCTTAATTCGTTCAAGGCATCTACAGCGAAACCTTGATCGTAAAAGTATAATATTTCACCTTTATTATTTAATAATACTACGCGCGTATTTGCGGCATTTTCATTACCTGTAAAAGCTTGAATTTTTTCACCGTCTTCATAAATCGTTACCACACCTTGCCATAATGGTTTTGGTATTCCTGCTCGCATGCCATTATCGATAACTGTACTAAACATTTCAGGGAATAAGCCTTGAATCGTTGGCACTTCATAAACCTTAACCTTGGTATTTGTCACATCTAACGCAATTAACCAGCGGTCAATATCAAATTGAGAGTTTTGTACATAACCAATTAATAACAAAGTTAATTCATCATTAAAGTCACCAGGAATAGACACTGGCTTTTGCGCTAATGTGGTACCAACCACAGCAGGGAAAGTTTGACCGGTAATGTCTTTATTAGCATACTGAGTAGTACAGCCAGTTAATAAAAAAAGTAAAACCAATATAGAAATTTTAAAACGCATTTTTACTACTCCTTAAATTATAAAGAGCTATACGTAATCGTTATGAGTTTGGTTCACTTGTGAACGACTCTTAATTTAAATACCCGATAAAGTCTAACTTATACCAAGTTATTAACTCGCTAATTCGGTATTTTTAGCACGGGTATTCAAACTAATATTTTAATCGAACAATGGAGCCGATTATTCATTATTATTTTGTTTTAGTTCTCTTAATCTTTCACGATATTTATCGCGCGCCAGTGCTTGCATGTCAGTCACGGCATCGCTTTCGTCAACAATTTCTCGCCCTAGTAAAGTTTCAATGGCATCTTCTAAGGTAACAATGCCTGAAGTTTGGCCATATTCATCTTCCACAGCATAGATATGCATACGATTTTTAATAAACAAATCTAATAATTGCTGAACGGGTAGTTTCTCTGATACTGCGCTTAGCGGTAAAACAAACTTACTAATAGCTTCTCCGCCTAAACCGTTACGTTCAGCTTCAAACAAATCACCTTTAATGACTTTGCCAGTAATGTCATCAATAGTGTTGCCGTATACAGGTATGCGAGTAAACTGCTTTGTTTGCTCGTGGTTAAGCGCATCGGTAACAGTAATATCTTGATGCAACATGTGCACAACGGTTCTAGGCGTAAATACATCGCCTGTGCGCAACTCTCGCAAATTTAGCATATTTGATAAGTATTCATTTTCTTGAGAAAACAAACTACCGTCTTTATAACCTAATGACGCTAATGCAATAATTTCTTCGCGCGTAATTTCGTTTTCTTTACCTTTTTTAAACGAACGTGTAAGGCGAGTCGATAACCAAACCAAGGGGTAAACAATTCTGATTAACCATGTAATGACATAGGCAGAAGGTACCGCTAAGTTACGCCAGAAAGTGGCACCTAAGGTTTTAGGAATAATTTCTGAAAAATATAAAATAACCAAGGTCAGCATTACGGCAATTAAGGTTTCCCATTTCTCACCAAATATACCAATAGCCTGAGCACCAACACCAGCCGCGCCCATGGTATGAGCAAAGGTGTTAAGAATTAAAATACTGGCAAGAGATTCTTCTAACCGGGTTTTTACTTTTGCTAAAACTGCACCGTGTTTGGGTTTCTTAGTTTGCAATTGCTCAACAAAGCTAGGCGTTATTGATAATAATACGGCTTCTAGCACTGAGCACAGAAATGACACGCCAATAGCAACGGCTAAATAAATAAAAAGTAAAGTCAAAAAATAATTCCATGTTAATGAACGTTAGGTTACACCCACAAATACTATCATATTGATGATGTGTTTTTTAGTACGTTAAATTAATGTATTAGTATAGCTTACGTTAAATTCATCTAAAATATGGCATGCCCTATTTCGATCTATGCCTGTTATATTTTAAAAGTGTATTGCCTCGTTAAGTATCAAAGACAACATTTGCTTAAGCTAAAAATCATTATTTACACAGCAACGCCATTTTACTCTTTAAAGGTGTAGCTGAACTTAAAAATTAAGCTACATCAATAATAATAATTTCACAGTCTTGCTGAACTTTAATAGTAACAAATTTTTGCTGAGTTACCTCTGCGCCATCACCTTTTGCCATTTCAACTATTTGCTGCCCATTGCCTAAAGTAAATTGCCCTTGCGATGCAATAACATAAGCTTGATGCGTTATCTGATGAATTATCTCGCTGCCTTTTACTAATTTTCCAGCAAATATACGTGCATCTTGTTGAATAAATAATGCTTGTTGGCGATCTTCCACATAGCCCGAAACAACTAAAGGTAAATGGCTATTCGTTGCTTTTTTTGGAAATGCCATACTGTCCCAGCGTGGCGCAACATTATGACTGTTAGGTTCGATCCAAATCTGAAACATACTTGCCGCTTGAGAGCCCTGATTAAACTCTGAGTGCCAAATGCCTTTACCTGCACTCATTACTTGTACTTCACCCGCCCCCGTAACGCCCTTGTTTCCTCGACTGTCTTCATGAGAAATAGCCCCAGAACGTACAAAGGTAATAATTTCCATGTTTTTGTGCGGATGTTCAGGAAAACCACTATAAGCTGCGATCCGGTCATCATTAATTACACGTAAACGACCAAACCCCATTCTTCTGGGATTATAATATTGTGCAAAACTAAAATGATGATGCGTATCTAACCAAGCATACTTAGCTTTACCTAACTGTTGAAATGGATAATGTTTAATCATTTTCTACACCTTTATACGGCAATAGCCCGTTGATAATTAAGCAACGGACTCTTCATTAAATACCGAAAACCGAGCTATTTAAGTCGATTACTAATAAGCTGATCTGCTGAGTACTTGCCAGCGCCTGAAATGGCTAATGCTAAGGTCATCGCTAATAAAGCCAAAGCAAACTCATAGCCATTGTTCGACATAAATAAACCATTTGCTAAGTGCACTTTAACAATAGCAACCACCATAGTTATCGCCAAAACCGCACTCGTAGGTCGAGTCAATAATCCTAAGATCAAAAGTATACCGCCAAAAAATTCCGTGCTGCCAACCAATAATGCCATTAAGTAGCCTGGTCCTAGCCCTATTGAGTCCATCCATTGCCCAGTGCCTTCGAGACCGTAACCCCCAAACCATGCAAATAACTTCTGTGCACCATGTGCCGAAAAAATAACCCCTGCAATGAGGCGTAAAGGTAGGGTAGAAGTACTGAGGTTTGTTTGTAATACTTTCTTAATAATTGAACTGTTCATGGCTTTATAAATCTCTTTATTTGTTTAAGTTGCGGCTATTCTATGTGTTGTAATAAGATTGAATAACCCCTAAAATTCGTCTAATTCATTCAAAAATTTTGAACAATTATTTAAGGTTATAAATATGAAGGGACCACTGTTAACGTTAGAAGCCTTGCTGGTGCTCGACGCGATTGATAACAGGGGCAGTTTTGCTGCAGCAGCCGAGCAATTAAACAAAGTACCTTCAGCGTTATCTTACATAGTTCAAAAACTTGAAGAGCAACTCTCAGTAACCTTATTCGTTCGACAAGGAAGGCGCTCAGTACTAACACCCGCTGGCCAACATTTACTATTAGAGGGTAGAAAAGTTCTCGAAGCAGTGAGTAAAATTACCGAACAAACACAAACACTTGCACATGGTTGGGAACCCAGCATTAAAGTCGCTTTTGACTCCATTATGGCAATAGAGCCCATAATGCAATGCCTGCAACTATTTCTTCAAGAGCACCCGAATGTAGAAATTGATCTATGCGAACATGTAATGAATGGTTCTTGGGAAGCATTAGTTGAAAACAAAGTCGACCTGCTTATTGGAGCTCCAAGCCCTGTGCCGACTCAAGCAGGTATTAGCGCGATAAAAATAAGCGAGCATAGTAATGTTTTAGTTGCCGCTAAAGGACATGAATTAAGCCATATTACGCGGGCTATAACCTACAATGATATTGCTGACTATCGTACTGTCATCGTACACGACTCATCAAAAAATACCGTGCCTATGTCATTAAACATTATTGACCAAAGCCGACATTTTTACGTGGCTAGCGTAGCGCATAAAATTGAAGCTATTGTTGCGGGTATTGGCGTAGGGTTTTTACCAAAAGATCGTGTTCTACCATATTTAATAAGTGGTGAATTAGTGGCATTAACAACAGAGCAAGTTCATCAAAACACTGACTTATTTCTTGCCTGGAAAACGGTTAATAAAGGTAAAGGTTTATCTCGGCTACGTGCATTAATGTTAGCGCAATACTCAGCGACTCAAACCTCATCTATAAAAATATAATCTACAAAAACTAAACCACTATAAATTCATTGATAAAAAGCGTTTAGCTGCCTCATTATTCGCTAACTCAAGGCATGCGTTACGCGTAGTTAAAAATATTATCCCAATGATGATCTAACGTTTTTTTCGCCTGAACTAAATCAACACCATGATAAACACCATTTTTTAATACCACCAATTGCATACGCTCGAGTTTATTCAATGCATCAGGAATTTCAAAATCTAGCTCACATTGATACTTATCTTTAAACCATAACTCTATCGCCTCATCTAAAGCTTGAGACGTTAGGCCAGTTTGGCTTTTCAATAAAAAACTATAAGCGAGTATTGCTTCTTTAAAGTCTTCTTCTTCTGCTGCATCAATTAAGGTGTGAAAAACACCGGCGTTATTATCTAGATTTTTAAAATAAAGGTTGTCTGAAAGCGCCTTCATAAATTTAATTTTTCTGTTCTTAAATTTACTCCACTCTTTAAATATAAAACCAGCAAAAACCCCTAGCCCAAGCGCAAAAGAAATAAAGTGCTGTTGTGTCATTTCTACCGCTTCTTCGCGCCAGCCTATCCAAAATCCCAGTAATGCAGCAAGTAATAAAATTGACGCGCCAAGTTTAGTGACTAACACCACAGCGCCACCAACCACGGCTGAAGCACCAATAAAAGCTTTATCAATGGGTCGCATACGCACCTCGCTGTTTGGAAATAACATTTCTAAATCCGCTTTAGGCACATTTTGAAAAAGCTTAACTATGGTTGAACCTGGCTCAAAACCCATTAAGGTTTTTTTCTTCGTATCGAAATGCGCTTGGTCTTTAAAGGTAATAAATATTGCTACGCGATCGTAGTTAGTAAAGTTAAGCGTTTGTTTTCGTAAGCCAAATAATGAAGTTATGGTTTCAGTTACTTGTGACTCGCCTCGACGGTAGAAAACCACTTGTTCAAAGTCGTCAAATTCAACTTCCAGCCTCACCTTAAATAGTGACTCTTCTGTTAACGCATCTTGTAGGTCTTGTTCGGTAATTTTTTCAAAATTAGCCGCGTTAAGAACATCGGCAAAATTATTGGCAAAGTTCGCCTGACATTGCGCTTTTTGCTCTGTGGTATAAGGTTCTAGCTGTTTAGTATCGGCATTAGGATCAAAGGGTGCGTAATCGTTTTTTAACGACTCTAAGGTTTTATGATATTCAACATGCAATGAGTTCGACAGCAGGTCACAAAATTGTCGAAATGATAATGAGTCATCAAGCTTAAGCTCACGCACACACATTTCAACAATATCTTGTTTTCTATAAGGAATAAAGCGATCAGCAGCCATAGTAAAATTTTAAGTAATGTCAGATAGTTAGAGTGTAAGATAATTCGATATATATTGGAATGTGAATATCTATTGTAGATACGCGAACATAAAGCACGCATTAACTTTCACATTTTCTATTTTTAAAAATACCACAGTTTTACTGACATAGAACAAGTTAACACAAATATTAGTCACTTTGCCGCCCTGCTAAATTACAATTTAACGTTTAGCAGCGCTATAATATAACCACAATATGTCTATTGAATACTGGAGTTAAAATGAGTGTAGCAAGAGAGCAAGTGTTCGTTTGGAGTAGAAATATTAGACTTTTTCACTGGATTAATGTCGTTGCTATTAGTTTACTCATTGCGTTAGGTACCATGATTTTTTTTAGCAAAAATTTTGGTATCACTGGCGATGGAAAAGTGTTGTTAAAAACAGTGCATGTAATTGTAGGTTACGTTTTTGGATGTAATTTAATCTTTCGTTTAGTTATTGGGTTCATTGGAAAAAGCTACGAGCGCTGGCATAAAACCCTGCCCTTCAATCGCGGCTTCAAAACTGAACTTGCTACGTTCAAGCACGGTAAAAATCTCACTTACAAAGGACATAACCCAGCCGGTAAATTAATGGTATTCGCACTACTTTCAGTGATGACAATACAAATGATTTCAGGTCTTGTTATTGCCGGTACAGATATTTACTACCCACCTTTTGGGCATTATTTCGCTGAAAGCATTGCCATTGATAAAGATAATTTAGCCGCAATAAAGCCTTACTCGAAAGAGAATGTAGATGCCGAATCTTTTCAAGCCATGCGAGATGTAAGAAAACCTTTTATTACTGCGCATGTATATGCTTTTTACTGTTTTTTATTGCTTATTCCTTTGCATATTTTAGGGGTTATTATTGCTGAAAGACGAGAAAAAAGCGCACTAGTTTCTGCCATGTTCAGTGGCTATAAATATCTCCCTATAGTGAAAACTAAGTCTAAGTCGCAGAATGAAGCAAAAATAGCAACAGAGAATGCAAGCAAAATTGAAAGCAAAAATAACGCTGATTAACTTATTATTGCCGAACAATTAACCATTAGATTTATGTATTTTCTCCCACGTATCATTAACTTGTGATTGCGATAAATTACTTTCTAAATCAATAATACTCAACGGCAAATTTAATACATCAATTGCAGTGCTTTTTGCCGATAATGGCTGTTTTAATGTTGTACCTACCCAAGTGTCTCTGCCGGCATTTTTTGCGGTATAAAGTGCTTTATCGGCAATATCAATGCAGTCTAACCAAGAAACTTCTTCTGGATTATGGCCACAAAAAGGAAATGGTACAAAACCTACTGAGCACGATAATGAAATTTCAATATTTTGGTTAATAATAAAAGGTTTTTGTTTAATTTGCTGACAAATACGCGCGGCTAGCTTTGTCGCTAAGTCTCGTGATGTTTCTCTTACCACAAACAAAAACTCCTCTCCGCCCCAACGAATTAAGTAATCACTTTCACGCGCTATTTTTTTCAAGCGCTGGGTAAATTCAATCAGTACAGCATCGCCAGCTTGATGCCCATATTGATCATTAACTTTTTTAAAGTAATCAATATCAATTAAGAAAAAGATTAAATCAGCTCCTTCAAGCGCGAGTTTCTCAGCCGGTAAGTTATGATATTTTCGATGCGTTAAAGCTATTTCCGCAGGCATATTACGATCTAAAAATCGGCGATTATTAATGCCTGTTAGTGGATCTGTTACGCTGACTTGCTCAAGCGCCTGTGTTTTTATTTCTAATGCTTTAGTAGTTTGTTCAAGTACTAAAGTACGTCGCTTCACTTGCTCTTCAAGAAATACTTTTCGTTTATGTAAACTTGATGTCCGTAGACGAATAAACAAGCCTATTAAAACTAATATAACTACACCCAGTAAGATCTTAGCGATCAGGGTTTGATACCAAAATGCTAACACCTCAAAATGCAATATTTTTGACTGTTCGTTCCAATGGCCCAAATGATTAGTGTTTTGTATTTCAAGTTGGTAATTACCAGGAGGTAACGTGGTATAGGCAGCTATTTTGTGCTCTGCATCTGTCATTATCCACTGTGAACTTAATCCAAGTAAACGATAGCGATAATTTATTAATTGGCTATTAATGAAATCAAGCGAGGTGAATTCAATGGTAATTTTGTTGTTTTCGGCTGGTACTATTAAAGGTGATGCATTATCTTGTGTTAAAAGTGCGCCGCTGTAGGTTTGCCCCCCAACAACACTATGTATAATCACTAAAGGTGCAAAACTATTGTCTGGCTGCCAAAGGCTTGGTTCGATAATGGTTATTCCACCACTACCGCCAAAAACTATCTCAGATGCTGAAGTTTCAATGGCCGCTTGACCGTAATAAGGCGCAAACAGTTTGCCATCATGAGCAGATAAAGGCGTTACCGCAAAGTTATCAATATCAATTACGTCTATGCCTGCAACACTGCTAACCCATACTCGGCCATATTTATCCGATTGCATTGCACGAACAACATTACTTGAAAGGCCTTGTTTTATATCTATTTGTATAAAGTTCACGGGGTGATCTTTGTCTTGTGATACAAAAATACCATCACCTTCGGTGCCAATCCATAATCGGTCATGTTGATCATAAAAAAATGACGAAATAAAATGATCAAACCTTATGTTTGATTGCTCTGCTTGTGGCAGTTGGTAAATAACTTTACCTGTTTCATCAAGCCAATTAATACCTCGCCAAGTGCCAACTAATATTTCGTTATTACGCCCTTCACCAATAACAGAAATACGCTGATCGGTTAATTTATTTGTCGAGGTATTAATTTTTTTTGATTGTGTTAGTTGATTTTTATCTACCCTAAAGCGCCACAGGCCATCTGTTCCGCCAGCCCATAAATAACTATCGTTAAAATATAAGGCGCCGGTATAAATGCTATTATTTCGCTCTCCAGTATCTAACTTTTGTAACTTTGACTGCCAATATTGGTAAATCCCCCAATTACTGCCAATAAAATTGTTATTTGAAGTTTTTACCGACAAAACTTCAACCGCACCACCAGGTAAAGCATTATTAGGATTTTCAGCATCAACACCAATATTTGTTAGAAGCCCCGTTTGAGCATTAATAACATCAACACCCTTTTCTCTAAGACCAAGCCAAATGTTACCTGTGTTATCTTCTACGACTGAATTTACATTCATATCTGATAAACCATTAACATGGCCTACATCACCGTATATTGTTTTAAGCGCGCGTTTTTTCGGGTTATACGAACTTAAGCCTTTATTAGTAGCAAGCCATATTAAGCCATTTCTCGCGGGGTATATTTGCCAAATTTCATCATTCGCTAAGCTGGTATCAATTAATCTATTATGGCGCATTCTTTGGCTACTATTTTTTGCTAAATCTAGTTCAACAACCCCGCCCCCAAAACTGCCTAACCAAATAACGCCAGGAGATATCTCGGCAAGTGCATATAACCACTCTTTAGTAGCAAACGCCTGAGTTACCACTAATGTTGAATCTATTTTTAAAAGTCCATTCTGGGGAGTAGCAACAAAAATGCTTTCATCACTTGTTTGTAAAAGTGCTGAAATACGTAAACTGTTTGGTAAAAAGGCGGTTAAATCGAACGACGAGAATGTAGCTTCATCTACTTGTTTATAATAAAGCCCTTGGCTAGTGCCAATCCAAACGGTATGGTTTTTAGCGTTTAATATACTGAAAATTCTTAAGTTTGGATTTGCTAAATATAGCTTTTCAAAATACAACTCACTGGTTTGGTCCATCGTATTAAATTTAAACACGCCTATTTCGGACGCTATCCAAATAAACGAGGTATTATCTTTTGTTTCTATGGAGATTTTACCTACAGCCGGAAGCTGGTTTGCGAATAGTTTGATCGATTTAAAATTTCTAGTGTAAGGGTCAAAACGCATTAAACCTATACTGGTCGACATCCACATTATGCCGTTAGGGTCAGCCACCATCCCGCTAATACTGAAGTTTTCATCGTTAACTGTAGTAGGTACATTTTCGAAGTTTGTACCGTCAAAGCGAACTAAGCCATGCGTAGTTACCAACCACACAAAGCCGAGTTTATCTTCGCAAATAGTATTAATAGCGCCATGAGGCTGGCCTTGGGCTACAGAATAGTTTTTAAATATTTTATCGTGCCAATGCCATCTTTCAACATCAGCGGCTTTCGTGAAGAAAGCTAGAAAAAGCAATATGAGGAATGTAATACACTTGAAAAGTTTATACATAAATTTACTTCAAATTATTTATTATTGATTTGAATATTTTTATTTTAAAACCATGTTAACGACTATTTGAGATAAGTACTAGCGATAATGGTTACACTTTCTTAGCTAGCCTGCACCATTACGCTGCACAAGAACGATATAGAATTCCAATAAGTTAATAATGTCTAAAACTTCAAGTTTATGTGATATTAATTATTACAATATAAGTCTTTTGTAAGTAAAGTGAAAAATGAGAAAAGCATTAAGAGAAAAAATAATGACTGTCTGCGATAAAAAAATAGCCAGTAAAGGCAATGAAGTAGGGCTTTCATTTTATGCCTTTTTCGCCAATAAAAATGATACGCCTGAATTACTAATGGAAGCCGCAACCTGGTGGATACAAACACATCAATTAGATCACTTTGTTAAAGCGCATATTATTAAGAAGATGATTGAAGATGGCGTGTAATTAACATTGCAGCTATTTTCTCAAACGACCAAAACGCATTAATCACTAACAAAAATTATTATAAAAGGAATTATACGTGAATACAGTGCCAAATTATCAAGAATACACGCTCGAAGAACTGCAAGAAAGCTATAAGCAACTCGACCAAAGTGCCTACCCTGAAATAGCTGAAAAGATTAACAAAGAAATCGCCTCTCGATTAGTTGATATTGAAAGTAATGAAGCAACTAATAACACAGGTGAAAACTACGTTACCCCTAAAGGCAATTGGTTTGCCTTGCATTGGCGCGGCTTATTATCACTAGAAAATAGCTATTGGATAAATGTATTTGCCATTGGCCTGATCCTTTTATATATAACCCCACCACTGTTTCAACTTTTAGCGGATAGTAATGCCTCTTCTGAATTAAGAGGCTTGGCGATTATCGTTTTCTACATAATTATAACAGGCATCTCTATTTGGCAACTCGTTGGGCTATATCGTTCGGCTGATAAACACCCTGCAAGAGGCGGCACTCAGGGCTGGGCAATGATAGCTAAAATAATGGTGTTTATTGGCGTAACTCGCTACTGCTTCGACATGTATCAAACTGGCATCCCTTTTATGCTAGCAAGCAGTAAACTTGCCGTTGGCCAATCAGAACTTCCCCCCGTAACCATTCGATTGATGAATAATGGCACAGAAATAGAACTGCAAGGCGGATTCGAGTTTGGTACTGCAGCGCAATTATCACAGGTATTATCTGATAATCCGCAGGTACAAATTATTCATTTAAACAGTATTGGTGGCCGTTTAGTTGAAGCAAATAAGCTCGCAACTATCGTCAAAAATAAAAATTTGGTCACTTTTACTAAAATTCAGTGCTTATCAGCCTGCCCTATTGTTTTTCTAGCCGGAAAAGAAAAACTACTCGGTGAAGGGGCTAAATTAGGTTTTCATAGCGCCTCGTTTGGTGGCGTATCTGGTAGCGAACTAAAAGAATTAAACAACGAGTTACTTACGCAACTTGAACAAGCCAATGTTGCCCCTTGGTTTGTTCAAAAAGTATCTAAGGTAAGTGCCGATGACATGTGGGCTCCAACTGAAGAAGAATTAATTAAAGCTCGCGTAATAGATAAAATTGTCGACTCGCAAGACTATGCGATGAGTGGCGTTACCGACTGGCAAAACCCAACAACAATTGATCAAGAGTTACAAAAACACGAAATCTATAAAAGCATGAATGTATTCGATAAAGAAGGTTATGCCGCAGTACGCGAAAAAATGGTCGCGTTTATTCAAGATGGCACGCCTTTAAATACCATTCAAACCACTATTAATAATTACCTTTATGTTGAAAGAATAAATCACTATATGCAGTTAGGTGGCGATAATGCAGTAATAGAATATATGGATTCACAAATTGCTCAAATGGAGTTTTTACAAGAAAAATATCCCGCCAAATGTGCCTTCTATACTTACCCTGAGGTATTCGATATTAGCATTGCTGATGATATTACTCGTATAGTACCGGCAACAATTAATGAAAAAGAAACCCTGGCTTTAAACTCACTTATTCAATCTCTATCAGTCGATAATTATATAGTTGATCCAACAGAACAAAACGAACTAATTACCCAAGTAATCAATAAAATGATCGCTTTTGATGCCTCTTATGGTGATGTACTAGGCACGCCAACAGATTATAAAAACGAGCCAGAAAAGCTATGCGCTGTTGGCATTATGCTAAACAAAGAAATTAACTTATTACCAAAAGAGAAAGCTGGCGCTTTGTTGAGAAGTTTTTTCTTAACGCAATGATCCGCTATGAAAAGGTTTAGTATTTAAGAGCTTATGTATGTCAGGATATTTTACATAACGCTTTTAACTGATCTTACCTCAAAGTATAACCGAATGAAAAAAAAGAATATTTTTCATTTGGCTTATTTTATGCTTGCTTAACAATTGTTTAAATACACAATAATTACAATTATCTACTAACATTCACGGATTAAAACTAAAAGAGGGATTAACATGAGATTTAAATTATTTAAAATAGTTATTACTGGTTTATTTATAACCATGTGTAACGCGGCAAATGCAGGCTTGTTACTCGTTGAACAATATGACGACTATTGGTCAGCAGACGTAAATCTATTAATAAATTACGCCAATACTAACAATGCTAGCTCGTCTGCACTTTCGGAAGTTATTGACTTTACGGATGATCCTGCAGGATTCGCTGGAGCAATTCCTGGCAGCAGCCCATGGCCTTCGGCAAACGGCGCAAATCTAGGTAATTCTCATCCACTTAATAACACCTTTTTCGCTCGCATTACTGGCGAGTTTTTCACAAATACCGCAGACACTTATTTCTTTCAAACTTTTAATGATGATGGTGTATTTGTATTTATAGATGGTGAACTTGTTATTAATGATCCGAACGAACATCCAGAAACTCGTTTCGAAGGTTCTAAATTACTCGGTGTTGGCAGTCATTCTGTTGAGTTGTACTTTTTTGAGAATGGTGGCGAAGCATCATTAGAGTTTTCAGTTGCAGACTCATCTAGAGTTTTTACCCATTTCAACGACCCATTAGGTGCTACTACTTTGGTGGCTGCTGTACCAGAACCTTCTACACTTGCAATTTTTGCATTAGGTCTTATGGGTTTAGCATCTCGCCGATTTAAAAAATAGTCTAAAATAAATTTAGCTTCTCGGTATTAGAAAACATCAATTGTAGTGATTGATGTTTTTTTATGTTTATTTTTTGATAAATTTAGCATCTACATGCTTAAAAGTGTTTTTTTTAAAAGCCACAGCTGGCGAAATATTTAAATACCGATGAAATGCAGTTAGGTTTTATTTTAAATGAGTGTCTTTTAAACTTACCTAATTTAGTTTCGTATATGTCTATAGCTGGGAAGTAGATATATCGTTAGAAGGCGATAAAGCAATTAATCCAATAAAAGCATTTTCGTTTAGAGCCGTTGGTATTGAATAATATTCAATCCATTTACTAGCCTCAGGGTTCAACTCATCATCACTATACAAGTGATAAGTGCCAGCAATAATGGTAGTTGCTATTAAAAACCCTATTTTAAATTTCTTTATAAAGTCCATTTTAATTAGTGAAAATGTAATAGTAAGTGATAATGACTATATGTTAAATTTCTTAGCAAGCATATATAAAGTAACCTACAATAAGTTGTTTATACTATAAAATTTAAATAGATTTATGAAAATTTCATTCTTACTTTTACTTATATTTAGCTTCTCTAGTTATGCTGTTGATAACGATGAAATCAACATAAATATCGCCAACCTTCCCGAAGGAAAACATGTCGTTTTTGAATGGCAAGGAATGCCAACAATGGTATTAAAGCCGACAAAAGAACAATTACAGCTCATCAAAAAGAATAATACTCAGATAACACCACAAGATATAGATAGTGCATTCCAAAGCTACGCCAAAACGAGTGGGAATGAAAAAGCCACTATGCTTTACCACTCAACCAAAGATGCATATCAAAAGCATGAGCTGATTAATCAATACCCAGTCATCGTTCTACTGGCTGTAAGTCCTATTCGTGGTTGTGCTATAAGGGCAGATTATGATGACAATGTGCTAGTAGATCCTTGCAGCGGGATCTCATTCTCTTTAGATGGTAGACCATTGGAAAATGTAAGTGAGTTTTCTTCACCATTGTTCATTCCAAACTACTCACTTGTAGGTGACTACTTAACCATACAATCGGCAAGTGTTGATAAAGTTATAGACTTTTCACCTGATATTTTAGCGTCAGATAAGTCTGATAAAATAAAGCTGTTTGATGCTATCTCTTGGGATAAGTTGAATATTGTAAAAACATTGATTGAACGAGACAAAAACTTACTCGCAGCTAAGACCAGTGTAGATTGTAATATCGTTCATTTAGCTTCTACTAAATCCAAAGAGCTATTGTCATATTTAATTGATAAAAAAGTATCAACCACGCATATTTGTAGCACTAGATATACACCTATCATGTTTTCTATGTTGATGAAAAAACATGACAATGCCGCTTTTTTGTTAAAGCACGGAGCAAAATTAGAGGCATATTGCGAAGGAAATGAGTGTGCAAAATCACTACTTGATTATTTAGAGTATGAAAATGGATATTCCATAGAGTATGCTAAAAAATTAATCCAAGAAATTGTTACTCAACGTTAGTATGTGAATTAAATTATAAGCGAGATAGTTGTGTTCAAAAAGTTTATAAATGGCGTGGTTTTTGGTGCAGGCTTTGCGCTCTCCTTTATTGTTATATTAGTTGTTTATTTTCAGTTTTTCTTTATTGATTCGATTAACGCTCGAACTCCATACACAGAGGGCGAAGAAATATCTACCGAGGTCAGTAGTGTTTCTAAACCAAGGTTAGGTTTCTTAGGCTCCTCTGCTGTATTTTCAGGTGATTTTCCTAGCGATAAAAATAAAACCCTCTCGCCGGGGGTAGGAAAAATTATTGGTACTATCTATGCTGAAGGTGAGCCAGTTAAAGGTATTGAGCTTAGACTAGGCTTGAATGGAGAGGTGATGAGTCAGTGGGCAACGACCGATAATACAGGGAAATATGAAGTTAATGTACCTGCTGGTGAATATCAAATAAATGGGTATGAAATTGATTTTCAAACGGCAAATAAATATTTGTCTGGTTTAATTGGTGAACCAAGGAATATTCATTCAAGTGATATTTTCAAAGTAAGTGACGGCAAAGATGGCGCTGGTTTGAGTTTGTCATTTGTTAAACCCGTTATAAAGCTAAACCCGAAAAGTGAGTTCAATATCGACCAAGAGGTGCTAATTGGTTGGGAAGCTTACCCTGGTGCAGCACACTATTTAATTCAAGCTTATCGAAAAGAAGGCCCTACTGATTACACCACTAGTGATACCCTTTTTCAATGGTCAAATAGAGCAAAAACAACATCCACGTCACTAAAATTGAATAGTTTAAGTGAAAAATTAGCATCGGGCTTTTATTATACATTTGAAGTACATGCGATAGATGAAAACGGGAAACATATCTCCAGCTCTCGCAGACAATATAGTTCTTTTGATTTTTATATAAAGTCTTTATAAGCCTTATTTTGAATCAGTAACGCTTTAAATTTTTTATACGCTTAGACTTTGTTTACCCTTGTTAATTAAAGAAGTATTATTAAAAAATACACTTAATTTTATTTATTTGATGAAACTTTATGAATTGGTTTGAAAAAAATTTAGAAGCACTTATTTTTTCTAGTCGTTGGCTACTAGCACCTTTTTTTCTCGGTCTGATCGTCGCGATAATTACATTACTTGTGAAGTTCATGAAAGAGCTTTCATCACTTGTTATGATGATTTGGAGCTCAAATGAACATGATGCAATTATTTCTATTCTCACGCTAGTAGACACCTCACTAGTAGCTTGTTTACTGCTAATTATTATCTTCAGCGGTTATGAAAATTTTGTCTCGAAAATTTCGGTTAGCGATCACGAAGATCGGCCGGCTTGGATGGGACGAGTTGGATTTGCTGATCTCAAGCTAAAATTAATTGGTGCCATTGTAGCCATCTCTGCAGTTGAGCTCCTAAAAGCTTTCTTAGTAAGCAACTTATATACTGGTGAGCAACTTGCTTGGAAGGTAGGAATTCACTTCACATTTGTACTCTCTGGCTTATTCTTTGCGCTAACTGACTGGATATCTGCAGCTCGGAAAAAAGACCACTAATTATTGAGGTTACGACTCAAGTCTACACGCTGCATTTTCTATTTAGCTCGACTTTAATCGTTTTTGTACAAGGATGCAGCCAAATAACATTGAACAGAGTGCTCAAAAATACTGTTGAGTCATTTCACTGACTTGGTAATGCTGGAATTCATTTGCCGTGAGCATATTGGCAAAAATAGCACTTATGCGATATTGGATAATTGATATAAGCCATTGAAGTCATTAAAGTCATGTCGAACATTGGACTACCTTTATTATGCAGCTATCCAATAATCAAGGTGCATGAACTTGTAAACTTGAACTTTTTGCGTATTGAAAACGCTAGCAATCGGTCATTCTTTAGGTCAACCGTTATCGAATAACCGACATTAGCTTTTATTATATCATTAATACATTAAGAACAGTTTTAACCAAAATAACTCGTTGTTAGAAAGGCTGGAATAAGCTTATTGTGAGCGTTGAGATTATTCTTAGTTGCTTGATAATTAATAAAGTGTACCTGACCCTACTTAATATGACCCTACTTAATATTGACATTAGCCACTAACCTAGATGCATTCACCCACAAGCATCTGTAAATCAAGGCTTGTTTTGTTTTCACCAATGGCTGTCATCCCTTTCACTGGCTTAGCATATCCACATAACCAAGAAATAGGACTCATTGGGCTGCCTTCAACTACCGCAGGCCTAAACGTTAGAATTTTTCCCTGCAAAGGCTTTGGCACCTTGTTACCGAGTTCAATATGAAAAGCACCATTAACTACAGTTACACCTGTAATTTTGTTGGAAATCAGCTTATCGGGAGAAGGTAGTCCGGCTTGTTTATTATTGGCTGGAAAACTTAAATGCTCACCGTAATATTCTGTAATAGGCTGTCTTAAATTGCCCGCAAAAGTATACGCTTCAGTAACATGCGCTTTTATTGTATAGGTTTGATATTGCGGTAATGCAACTGCTGCTAAAATTCCAATAATGGAAACCACAATCATCAATTCAATTAAAGTAAATCCCTTCACATTCTTCATTATACAATTTCTCCAAGTTTAAATAATGGTTCATAAATTTGCATGATGTTGAAAGCAATACCTAGAATTACTAGTGTATAAATAACGCCAAACATCCGTTTAAAGTGCTGCCATATAGCTAACTCTAATCTTTCTGAGTGATAACCAAATAGTGAGGTAAGCTCTACAGATTCATCTAGCCCTGCCTCCACAATGGCAATCATCTTTTTACGAAAAGGTTCATCGCCTCTATTTATATCTAACGGCGTAGTAATAATTTTATTTAGCATCAAGATTTCAGCCATAACATTTTTTGAGATGAAAAACTTCATAGCTCTACTCGGTTTGTTAATGATCAGAACATCGATATTTTTTATGTATTTACGATATGAAAAAGTAAACATAAATGTCAGAAAAGCCACCGCTAGACCCAATAGCCACATTGACGAAGCGAAATCGAAAGCGCTATTACCTAGCGCAGGATATTGCTGAATAATGTCTGAAAAAGCAGGATATACGTATAGTTTATAAATCGTAATAAGCATGATGAATACTGCAGTTATTACCTCTAGATAAGACAGTTTATTGCTAATAACTTTAAGTGTTTTTGATGAAGCGAGGCTTTCTGCTAAGTTGATCGATGAAAAGACGTTAAGCGCCCTTTTAATCTCAGTGATACTGGAAAGTTGGAATATTTTGTCGAAAAGCTCTTTTTGTATACCTGTTAAATCCTTTTCTGAATACATCATATGTAAATCAGACCCTTCAAAAGCTTTATTAGCTTGCTGTAATGTTAATTCCTCATTAGTTTTTTGAATAAAATATCTACATTTAAAATGAAATAGACCCCAGCTCATACAACCTTTCCCTTTGATTTATATCCTACTATTAGACTCTATATTGATTACTACTCAATGGCAATTAACAGTTTCAATCAACATAAAGTAGCTTACTAAAGCTGGCTTCGAATTTATTTTCAACTCATGATTCTAATTATCATGCTTGAAACTAGTCTCGAATTAAGAAGCGAAATAAAACTTAATCCATATGTTAAATTTTCTCACGGCGTGACGCATTTCTCATGATTTATGACGCACGACATAACCAAACCAACAAATTTAAAAATATCAAAATATTTTTAGAGTAAAGGCTTTACTTTTATAGAGTGGTTACTCTATAATTACTTTGTTCTCTTTTGAGACCTGTTGTATTAATTTTTAAATTCTAGCTTCCCCAAGCTTCTATACCGATGTTACCTTTTGACATCGGTTTTTTTATGTCTAAAATTTGATGATTCTCTTGCTATCAAAGTACTCTGCTTAAACTAAATACATGAATGTTTGCACACTATTTACTGTTTCATCGGTCTATTGTTTCAAGTTGCTTATCAAGATAATATTTCTGAAGCTACTGAGCCATAAACCATTTATCGTTACCGAGTTACTTAGGATCTCTTATGCCAAAATATACGAAATCAAATAATGCTATTGCTGCGCTTACCTCTGAGCAATATCGGGTTACGCAAGAAAGCGGAACTGAACGTCCTTGGACTGGTGAACTATTAGAAAATACTGCACCCGGTATTTATGTTGATATTGTTTCAGGCGAACCTTTATTTGCATCAGCTGATAAGTTTGACGCTGGCTGTGGCTGGCCAAGCTTTAGTAAACCTATTGAAAGCACTCATATAAATGAACTTACTGATGCCACACATGGCATGGTGCGTACAGAAGTTCGCTCTACACATGGCGATAGTCATTTGGGGCACGTTTTTACCGATGGCCCTGCTGAAAAAGGGGGGTTGCGGTATTGTATAAACTCAGCTTCTTTAAAATTTATTCATCGCGATAATATGGTCGCTGAAGGTTACGAAGCTTACTTAGAACAGGTAGAGGGATAAAATATGACCATTGAACGAGCGGTTTTAGCGGGTGGTTGTTTTTGGGGTATGCAAGATTTAATTCGTAGGTTGCCTGGCATTACAGAAACCAGTGCAGGTTATACGGGTGGCGATGTTGAAAATGCCACTTATCGAAATCATGGTAACCATGCTGAAGCTATTGAAGTTTATTTTGATAATACGGTGATCGGTTATCGTAAAATTTTAGAATTATTCTTTCAAATACATGATCCTACAACAGTTAACCGACAAGGCAACGATCTAGGTAGCGAGTATCGTTCGGCTATTTATTACACTAGCGCAGAGCAAAAAATGGTTGCTGAAAAAACGATTGGTGATGTAAATGCTTCAGGTTTATGGCCTGGTAAAGTGGTTACAGAACTTGAGCCTGTTGGTGAATTTTGGCAAGCCGAAGCTGAGCATCAAGATTATTTACAGCGCATGCCTAACGGGTACACTTGTCATTTTCCAAGAGCTGATTGGGTACTACCTGAGCAGTAATCTTAACCTTAAGCTTAAAATTTAAATTTGATGCTTAATAAAGCACCTAAAACAAAAACGCCTCGAATCTTCGAGGCGTTTTTTTATATCTTTGATTTTAGCTAATTACTCTTCTGAATAAGGGCCTTCGCTTAATTCGTTCAGCTCTTGCATATTCTCATCTTGAAACCATTCACAAATCACTTTATCAGCTTGCTCTGAACCGCTGCGCTTTAATGATGAAAACGCCTGCACTTTAATGTCAGCATTGAGTTTTGCGAGTTCTTTTTTAACGGCAAGTACTTGTGCACTTACTTTACCTTGAGAAAGTTTATCGCTTTTTGTTAATAAAGCTAATACCGGTAAATCACCGTCTGCAGCCCATTGAATAAGGTCCATATCAAGATCTTTTAACGGATGGCGTATATCCATTAAAATAACCAATCCCTTTAAACATTCACGCTTTTCTAAATATTCACCTAAAGCTTTTTGCCATTTTTTCTTCATTTCCATAGGCACTTTAGCAAATCCGTAGCCGGGTAAATCGACTAAACGCTTATTTTCTGCAATTTCAAAAATATTAATTAGCTGCGTACGACCTGGTGTTTTACTGGTACGCGCTAAGCTTCTTTGATTAGTTAATGTATTTAACGCACTTGATTTACCTGCGTTAGAGCGACCTGCAAATGCAACTTCAATACCACTATCTGCGGGTAAACGACGGATATCGGGTGCGCTAAGTGTAAAGGTCGCTTTGCTAAGATGAATGGCTGTAGATGACAAGTTTAGATCCAACTATGTAAGTAAAAACGGCATTATATCGTTTTTTCGCATTAAAGATGCAATTGTATTCAGTTTTTGCTAAAAAAATTAGCTAAAAATATCTCTAAGGTGCTTTAATAGTGTATGATGTTGCCGATTTTCCGGCTTATTGATTGCATTCAATAAAAAACACCAAAGCATGTTGAGAGTTTAGTTATGAAACATATTTTAACTTCTTTAATTTTAACACTTCTAAGTATTAATTTTGCTGTAGCCGCATCGGGCGATGCAGATGCAGGCAAAACTAAAGCAGCTACTTGTGCTGCGTGTCATGGTTCTAACGGGATTGGCGCAAGCGATACATTCCCCAACTTAGCAGGCCAACATGCTGATTATATTGTTAAACAATTAAAGGCTTTTAAATCAGGCGATCGCAAAGACCCACTTATGAGCCCAATGGCAGCGCCTTTATCTGAGCAAGATATGGCTGACGTTGCTGCATATTTTTCAGCTTTACCTCGTGACGGTGCCAGCCAAGGTTCAGGCGCTGATAATGCAAGCGCTACAGGTAGTGCTGCACCAGTAGCTTATGTACCAGACCCAGCTGCAGGTAAAAGTTTATATGAACTTGGCGACCCTTCTCGCAATATTGCGTCATGTATTGGTTGTCACGGAACTGAAGGTCATAGTGAAGTACTGATTTACCCAAATTTAGCTAATCAGCACCCAGAGTATATTGCTAAACAGTTAATGAACTTTAAAAACAAAAGTCGTGATAACTACGCAATGAATCAATTTGCTGGCAACATGACCAAAGATGACATAGCTGATATGGCCGCTTATTTTGCTGACCCTGCAGCAGTTGCCAACGTAGTTTCACGTAGAGTAATGCCTGCAGCGCCAATAACTGCTGAAGTTATTGCCGGTAAAGCTAAGTCTGCTACTTGTGCTGCTTGTCATGGCGCAGACGGTAATAGCTCTGTTGCTATGTACCCTAAACTTGCAGGTCAAAGCGCTGATTATTTAATAAAACAGTTACAAGAATTTAAAGCTGGAACACGTGAAAACGCAGTAATGGCCCCAATGGCTGCAGCGCTAAGCGAACAAGATATGCTAGAAATTGCTAGCTATTATGCTGCACAAAAAGTAGCAACGGCTGAGTTAGCCGGCTCTGAAATCGGTAAAAAACTTTACTTTGGTGGTAACGTAAAACGCAAAATTACAGCTTGTGTTGCTTGTCACGGCGTAAATGGTAAAGGTATGAATAAAGCTGGTTTCCCTACAATTGCTGGCCAGAATGAAACATACTTAAAAGCGCAATTAATGAGCTTCAAAAAAGGTGAGCGTAATAACGATTACAACACCATGATGCAAAGCGTTGCTTCTAAACTATCAGAAAGTGATATGGATGAGCTTGCTAAGTACATGGCTTCAATGAAGTAAGCTAGTTTTAACGTTATTAAAAAAACCGCATTCATTGCGGTTTTTTTGTTTTTAAACTGGACGTTATCAAAGATTTGATTGATTTTTTTCTCCGCATTATTTCACAATCATTAAATTCGTGTAGAATGCAGAAGCAATACGTTAACAAATTTTAGCAGTAAACCCATGATCGTGTTTACGACAAGTAGAGAGTAAACCAATGAAAAAATTTATCATTACTATTTTATTAGGATTAAGTGCAATTGCTACCGCCAATGCGGCAGAAGGTAATGCAGAAGCAGGTAAAAACAAATCAGCAATGTGTGCTGCTTGTCATGGTGCTGACGGAAATAGCCTTGTACCTATGTACCCTAAATTAGCGGGTCAAAGCGCTAGTTACTTAGTAAAACAACTCGTTGAATTTAAGCAAGGTATGACATCAGGTGGTAAATCTGGTCGTGTTGACCCTGTAATGGGTGGCATGGCAATGGCACTTAGCGAACAAGACATGGCCGATGTTGCTGCATTTTATGCTAGCCAAGAAATAACAGCAGGTACGGGTAACGCAGATGCTTTAGGCAAAAAACTTTATTTAGGTGGCAACGCTGAAATGGAAGTTACTGCATGTGTTGCTTGTCATGGTATTAATGGTAAAGGTATGCCAAGTGCTGGTTTCCCTGCCCTTGCAAGCCAAAATGCTGAATACTTAAAAATTCAGTTAGAAAAATTTCGTAACGGTTCACGTAATAATGACCTTAACGGTATGATGCAAGGTGTTGCGGCTAATTTAACTGATGAAGAAATCACAGCATTATCGCAATATATGTCATCTTTAAAGTAATATTGTACGGGTTAAACGCCTGTAGGATAATGTTTAAAAAGTAGTGGTTATCACTGCTTTTTTGATCTAGCTTTTAAATAAAAGTGTGATTTTATTTTCTCAATAAAAAGGGAAGCTCAATGGCTTCCCTGTTCGTAATAATTTAAAAGTTAACCCTTAAATTAGCCGCTTAAAATGAGTATTTAAAACCAACAGTAAATACGTCAAGTCCATCGTAATTTTCAAATGAAGCTTCAACACTGGTTTTGTCGTTTAATTTCTTACCAACACCAGCACCAAAGCCTAGCTCCCATTCGTCATCACTATAAGATGCACCACGATAGCTAGCTTTAACATCTAAGTTTGCATATGAAGGCATGGCATAAGCGTAGAAACCATTATCGAAGTTATACTGTCCACGAACAGAAAGAGCGGTGAACCTTTCTACTTCAAGCTTAACGCCGTCCATGTTATCGTCAGAAATACCCGTACCTAAGCGCAATTCTGGCATAAATGAAAATTTACTGCCCTCTTGAGCAAATTCGTAAGCAATTGAACCATAGATAACACCTAACGAAAGATCTTCATCAGACAAGTTTGCATAACCGCCGCCCGCCGACCAGTTAGCAGAGGCAGTTAAAGGTAATGCCAGTAAAGAAAGCGCAATAAGTGATTTTTTAAACATAATAATATCCTTTTATTCTTCTAGAAAAATGAAATCAAACTAAGAAAGTGCGCATGCTATCAATGCAAAATTTGTTAAGCAATTAAATTATTGTTATAAACTTTTACAATACGTAACAAGTTATGTTTTCTGTAAAAATTCACCGGTAAAATATAGCTTGTTGTAAGTATTCAACCTTGTTTCGCGTTATGATCAGCACATTGCTTTATTCATTTTATATTCGTTTTTTATTCGGAATGCCTCATATGATCGAAATTATTCACCCTACTCAATTTAAAACCGTACCTTGGAAAAACGGCAAAGGCGAAACAGTTGAAATGGCGATAAACCCTGGCGGTACTTTAGAAAATTTCGACTGGCGCTTAAGTATGGCAAGTGTGGTTGAAGATGGCGTTTTTTCTAACTTTACTGGTTACACGCGCAACTTAATTTTAATTGAAGGTGATGGCATTAACCTGCAGCACAACGATAACAAAATTGACCGTTTAAAAAACTTACTTGATGTTGCCACCTTTGACGGCGGCAATAAAACCATTGGTAATCTACATACTAATGAAATAACCGACTTTAACGTTATTGCCCGAACTTCAGCGTTTCATAGTAAGGTTAGCTGTCATAAAAATACTACCAACCATATATTAGAAAAAAGCGACTTATGCTTTGTCTACAGTTTATTTAGCGACACAACTCTCACGACAAAAAGCACGCAAGAAGTTACCCTTGTACCTAGCCAACATTTAGTAAAAATAACCGACTTAACGGCAGATAATGTTGCGATAACGGGCGAACATTTGATTATTGTTTATCTTAGGCGTTGTGCGATTTAAGCTTCGCTTTATAAAACGAAGCTTGTGCGCTGCTAAACAGGTATACGGTTATTAATCGCTATAATTACTCGTTCTAACTTTTAAATATGATTTTTTAATTTTGCTGTCGTAGTCTCAAGATAAAGTAAATTTAACCTAGGGAACATTGTGATGACATATCGACATTTTATAACCTTATCGGCGTTACTCATGTTGCTATCGCCGCTAGCAAATGCAGAGTTTGAGCGCAAAATTGCTATTGATGAAAGCAAAACCACTAGCCATAGCACAAAAGTTAAAGGTAAATCGTTTGACTACACCGCAACTACTGGTACACAGCCTGTTTGGGACGAAGAAGGCAACCCAATTGCGAGCCTTTTTTATACCTATTACCAACGTTCGAAAGTAAAAAATAGAGCGGCGCGTCCTTTACTTATATCTTTTAATGGCGGTCCTGGTTCAGCTTCTGTGTGGATGCATGTAGCTTACACTGGCCCTAAAGTGCTAAATGTTGATAGTGAAGGTTTTCCATTACAGCCTTACGGTGTAAAAGCTAATGAATTTTCAATTTTAGATACCGCGGATATCGTTTTTGTTAACCCAGTTAATACCGGTTATTCACGAGTTTTACCTAATAAAGAAGGCAAAATGCCGTCAAAGGCAGAACAAAAAGAAATGTTCTTTGGGGTAAATGCCGACGTTAAATACTTAGCTGATTGGGTAAATACCTTTGTAACTCGCAATAATCGTTGGCAGTCTCCTAAATACCTTATTGGTGAAAGCTACGGAACCACCCGTGTTTCGGGTTTAGCATTAGAGCTACAATCTCGCCAGTGGATGTATTTAAACGGCGTTATTTTAGTCTCTCCTACCGATATAGGTATAAAACGTGAAGGACCAGTAAAATCAGCAAATCGCTTACCTTACTTTGCAGCAACAGCTTGGTATCACAAAGCGTTAGCCAGTGACTTACAAAATAAAGACTTATTAGAAATATTACCTGAAATTGAAAAGTTCACTGTCGAGCAATATCTACCAGCCCTTGCTAAAGGTGGCTTTATTGCCGCCGATGAAAAACTGCGCATAGCTAAACAAGTTGCCCGATATTCTGGCTTGTCGTTACAAGAAGTATTACGCAATAATTTAGATATTGAAGCCTCTTACTTTTGGAAAGAAATACTGCGTGAACGCGAACAAACCGTGGGTCGTTTAGACTCACGCTATTTAGGCATTGATGAAAAAGTTACCGGTAGCAGACCAGACTATAACGCAGAGCTTACCTCATGGTTACACAGCTTTACACCGGCTATAAACTACTATTTACGTGAAGAGCTTAATTATAAAACCGATGTTAAATATAATATGTTTGGCAACGTTCATCCATGGGATAGAAGCAACAACAACACAGGTAAAAACCTACGTTTAGCCATGGCGCAAAACCCGTATTTAAACGTTATGATTCAATCAGGTTACTACGATGGTGCGACTAATTATTTCGATGCTAAATATACCTTGTCGCAGCTTGATCCAAGCGGAAAAATGAAAGACAGACTGTCTTTTAAAGGTTATAAAAGTGGCCACATGATGTATTTGCGCTACCAAGATTTAGAAGCTTCGAATCAAGATATTCGTGAGTTTTTAAAAGCAACATTACCGAATAAAACTACCCCTGCGAAATATCAAAGTAAGCCATAAACAATAACGTTATATCAAATGTTTGCGTTATTAGTCAGCGTTGTCGGTGTAAAAACTGACAACGCTGTCGCTTTTAATTTAACCAGCAGTAGGCAAATGTAGTTTGCTTATTGCTAGGCTCGCCAATTGGTTACTCTTCGTCATCAATAATATCTGGCGTAACCGTATCCACAACATCAACAGCGCCACCCACTACGGTCGTAGTCACATCAACCGCGGTAGAAATAACCGTTGCCGCAATACAGCCCGACAAACTAAAAATTACGCCCAACAATAAAAGGCCTTGTGCTATTTTTTTCAAAACAATTTCACCAAATAAGTAAAAATATTCATTCAGAATACGATAATTAAATGATAAATCAATAAATGAATTCAGGCACCTGTTAGTAATAATGCTGCTGGGATAGTTATGCTTTTCAAAGCCCAACAAAGAGACTTTATTTTTTATAAGAGATAAACTGTCGCCATTAATGATTTAACGATGATATTTATGGGCTATTTACTTGCAGTGACCCTATTGTGGGCATTTTCATTCAGTTTAATTGGCGTTTATTTAGCAGGCCAAGTTGATGCCTGGTTTAGCGTTTTAATGCGCATTGCGCTGGCAACTTTAGTCTTTTTACCGTTTTTAAAATTAAAAAAAACACCCAAGGCCTTAGCTTTAAAACTGATGCTTATTGGCGCAGTTCAGCTTGGCGTAATGTATAGCTTTTACTACCACTCCTTTTTATATTTGTCGGTGCCCGAAGTCTTATTATTTACCGTGATGACCCCTATTTATATTACCCTGCTTAATGATGCCCTTGAAAAGCATTTTAATCCTCGGTTTTTTCTTATCGCTATTATTGCGGTATGTGGTGCGTTAGCTATTCGCTACGAAAGCATTAACAGCAACTTCTTGGTAGGTTTGTTACTCGTGCAAGCCGCCAACATGTGCTTTGCCACAGGGCAAGTAACCTACAAGCACTTAATGATCGACAGTAAACTCGACCACAAAACCGTATTCGGCTGGTTTTTTATTGGTGCATTCATTGTCGCTTCTGTTTGTTATGTGTTATTTGGCAATAGCGATAAATTACCCAGCACGCCAACTCAGTGGGGGGTGCTAATATACTTAGGTATCGTTGCTTCCGGTTTAGGCTATTTTGGCTGGAATAAAGGTGCAACGCTTGTCAATGTCGGAACATTAGCAGCAATGAATAATTTACTTATTCCAGCAGGCATTGTTGTTAACGTGCTGATATGGAATACAGAGGCTGACATACTCAGGTTAAGTATTGGCGCTGGGATTATTTTCGCTGCCTTATTACTTAATCAAATAAAAGCTAAACCTTCAAATAACGAACATAATGCGCTGTAACTTATGAAATAGCGCCAACATTTGATGAGCTACGAATGTTCAGCTTGTTTCGACCATATTAATCAGGCAAGCATCATTCAAAATAACGTATATGTTTTAATGATAAATAGCGTGGCGAAAGCACTTTCTTCATCGATAAAAAAGGCCACCAAATGGTAGCCTTTATTTACAACAGCTTTAACTGCCATATATTCATAGAGTTAGAGCTAAAGTTAGTTAAGTTAAGTCAAATCAGTTAAGCTAGATTTCGTAACTAATCACTTGATAACCTAGCGCTTCTAGCTGAGGCCTTAAGGTGTTAGCATCGCCAACCACTACCATTAACATCTCACTTAAGTTTAAGTGTTTTTTCGCTAAGGAATTAATCTCTGCCTTGCTAATATTGGCGACTATATTATTGCGCTCTTTAACAAAGTCTGCACTTAAGTCGTGCTCCAAAATTTGTGCTAAAAAGCTTAACTTACGACCCGGAGTTTCATACTTTAAGGCATCTTTTTGGTTAATGGCATTGCGCATAAAGGCTAGCTCTTCATCACTTATACCTTGCTCTGCGTAACGTTTAATTTCTTTAACAAACTCAACAATCGATTTATCGGTAACGTCTGCACGTACTTCTGCACTGGCGGTAAATGTGCCGGAAAATTTATTACCATAGAAATACGAACTTGCACCGTAGGTATAGCCCTTATCTTCTCGTAAATTTAAGTTAATACGGCTATTGAAAGCACCACCTAGCGGGAAATTCATTAAATAAGCACGATAGTACTCGCCTGTGATGTCTTGCGTAAGTGAGCGCTTACCTATGCGAATTACCGATTGTGCTGCGTTATCTTTATTAACTAAGTAAATAACTCCACGTTTAGCATTAGATTCAGGTAAGTCTAATAACAAGGGTTTTGCTGCACCTGTTAAAGCATTAAATAAACTTAAAGACTTTAATACCGCTGTTTTCTCTAAATCTGATACCAGTATTATTTCACTGCCTTTAGCTTTAACTTGTTGTTGATAAAGTGCTTTAACATCGGCTAGTGCAATATTCGTTAATGACGCCTCTGAACCATTACTAGACGTTGCCGCAATGTTGTCTGCATGTAGTAATTGGCGATAAGCATTTGCCGCTAAATAGCCTGCATCTTTTTTGCCATTAATTGCGCCTTGAATCGCGTTGTTTTTATTACGATCAAATTCATTTGGCAAGAACGCAGGTTGCGTAAGCTTTTCATACACTAACGCAAGTGTGGCATCAATGTGCTTAGTTAAGGCGTTTATATTAATCGATAAATATTGCGTGCCTGCTGAAATGTTAACCGAGGCACCAAGCTTTTGCAGCGCTTTACTCATGTCTTCTGCGCTTCGCTGCGTAGTAGATTCATTTAACATGGCCGCTAACAATGATGCTGTGCCTGCCTTTTCTTTATGCTCAAAGTAATGACCTGCAGGAATTTTTATCAACATTGACGTTGTTGGTGTTTCAGTACTTTGCGTTGCGAGTATTTTAATGCCGTTAGCAAAAGTTTCTCGCCACATTTGAGGAACTTCAACGGCTTTATTTGCGCCAGCAACTGGAGTTACACTGCGATCAAAGTCATCTTTTGCTTTACGGACTTGTAAATTTTGGGCGGTAGCGCTTTCAAGTGTTGGAAGCACTCGTTTAGGTGCAACGAAATTATCAGGAGCGGCAACAAATGCCAACTGCCCTTTTGGCACTATACTCATGATCACGCCATGTTTATTTTTAAGATATTTTTTATAAACACGCATAACATCAGCTTTAGTTACGTTGGCATAGCGAGCGATGTCTTGTTCAATATAATTTGGGTTGCCTTTGAAAGTTTCATTCGCCGCTAACTGACTTACTTTACCGGCAACACTTTGCAAACCAAACACAAAACCTGCTTCCATTTCAGCTTTAGCTTTAATTAAATCGTCATCTTCAACACCACGTGCTTCAAATTCGACTAGAGTATCACGAATCACTTTTTCCATATCTGCTAAGGTTTTACCAGAAGCCGGGTGAGGTAAGGCTAGCAGGTTAAAAGTACAAGCGAGCTCAGCACATGGGTGACTTACTGAGGCTTGCACCGCTAGCTGATTTTTCACTAAGTTTTTATACAATAATGACGTTTTTCCACCACCTAAAATGCTCGACAACAAATCTAATGCCGCTTCATCTTTATGCCTAACACTTACCGTTGGATAAGACATATACACTAAAGGCAAGTGCACATTATCTTCCATAGAAATATAACGATCTGCGTCTATAGTAAATTGCGGTTTTTCAGGCATGTTAACTTCAGGACCACGAGGAATGCTACCAAAGTATTTGTTCACCATAGCTAAGGTTTCAGCGACATTTAAGTCGCCACCTAAGGTTAAAGTCGCGTTGTTAGGGCCATACCAACGTAAGAAAAAGGCTTTTAAATCATTAACATTTACACGATTTAAATCGTCGATATAACCAATAGTTTGCCATGAATATGGATGACCAACAGGATACATAGCTTCCGCTACACGTTCGCGTAATAATCCATAAGGACGATTTTCGTAATTTTGACCGCGTTCGTTCTTGACGGTTTCACGCTGTATTTCAAATTTTTCTTGGGTGACTGCATCAACTAAAAAACCCATGCGGTCAGCTTCAAGCCATAACATTTTTTCAAGTTGGTTAGCGGGTACTGTTTGAAAGTAATTTGTTCGGTCACTGTTGGTTGTACCGTTCATGGTACCACCAGCTTCAGTCACTATTTTAAAATGCTCGTCGTCTGCAACATTTTCTGAGCCTTGAAACATCATATGCTCAAAAAAATGTGCAAAGCCAGACTTGCCAATATCTTCGCGAGCCGAGCCAACATGGTAAGTCATATCAACGTGAACGAGTGGGTCAGAGTTATCTTGATGAAGTATCAGTGTTAAACCGTTATCTAATACATATTTCTGATAGGGAATTACTGTTTTTCCAGCTTTACTGTCTACACGCTCAACAAAGGTTATGCCAGGTACTGTTATTGCTGGCTCTTTAGTCGCTGCTTGTTTAGTGTTTTCACATGCCGTTAAACACAGACATAACAAGGGTAGCATCCATTTATTCAAAATATTCACCTTTAGGTACAACTATTATATTGAGTTATCTCAATACTAACTAAATAGACAACAAGCACAATAGCTTGTTTGTTATATTTTGCTAAAAATATTGTAAAATTTAGTAACGCTGTTTACCGATAAACCCTATATTTTTGAACTAATAGGTAAGCGACTGATGGCGCGCTAGAAACCACTGTTTAATCGATATTCAGTTACTTTATTAGAAAATATGTTACGCTCGATCAAAAAGCCTAAATAGAGCTTAACAACACTTGGAGCAATGAGATGAAAGACCTGCCGCAGACTTCAGCTGAACATTGGGTTGATATTATCGCTAAAAGTGAACTGCCTGCTATCACCTCTACAGCTAAAATGCTGGACAAATTTAATAATGATGATAAATCGTCTTTACCTAAATTAAGTCAGGCAATTTTGCATGATCAAGCGCTTTCTTCTTGTCTGCTTAAAGTGGCTAATAGTGTGCAACACTTTAGTGTTAATAAGGTAAATACTGTTTCTCGTGCTGCAGTGATATTGGGGATTAGGTCAGTAAAAAACATTTGCCTTACCTCTAAATTAGTTGAAGGACTGTTATCAAATAAAGAACTTAACCCTAAAATTTACCATCAATTAACACAATCAATGGCGAGCTCCTTTTATGCCGGGCTATTAGCCAAAATGATGGCACCACAATATGCAGAAGATACTCAGGAAGAACTCTATTTAGCAGCAATGCTCTATCGAATAGGCGAAACTGCCTTTTGGATTGTAGGTGGAGAGTCTGCCGAAGAATTGATCTCGCATAACGATATGGCCACAGAAAGCTTTCGTCAAAAATGCATTAATGAAATTGGCTGCGATTTTTCACAGCTTAGTACTGAACTTGTTAAAACATGGGGCTTAAGCGATTTATTATTAAAAGCTTTAGATAAACCTAAAAGTCGAACGATTGAAATTCAAATAATTTATTTTGCGGATAAGCTCAGTAACACAATTGCAAATCCAAGCTGTAGCGCAGAAGAGTTTCAGCAACTGTTAACAGATATAGCGAAGTTAACTGGCTTAAATGTTCGACAGTTAGTCCTGAAAATTGAGCATTTACGTGAAAGGGCTAACAAACTACTAGCATCGTACGGTGCTTCGGCTTTAACCAAGCATATTAAACCTTTGCCAAAAGAAGGTGACTTCCAAGGTAATAAGTACCAAGTTTTAAAGCCTAATCCTGAGAAAGAAATTAATTTGCTTAGTACTTATAGTAAGCTCAATACCTTACTTAAATCGTCGACCGACTTAACAGAGTTTATACAATTAACCTTGCAAGCTATGTCAACAATATTTGCTTTCGAACATTGCAGTTTATTTTTAGTTGTTGATGATAAAAAGGCGATTAAATCACGTTTTACATACGATATAACCGGAAAACAATCAGACATAAATACCAAGTTTTCTCTTGTACGAACTAATAATGTTTTTAGCTACGCTATGGATAATGGCCAAGCCATTTTAGTAAAAGATCGCCAAGAAGCTAAATGGTATCAATTCATTACCGGTGAAATTGCCGAGTTTATGGTTAAAGGCTCAGTAATAATTTGCCCAATTAAAGTGGCGCAAACACCGATAGGTGTAATTACCGCACAAGTTTTTCAACATGATAAAGAGATTTCTAGTACAGATTTTGATCTTTGTTCTGCACTAGTCGAGCACCTTAACTTGTGCTTAACCATGCTTTCATACAAAAACAAATAAAGTAAACTTTCCTCAGTCTTTCGTTACTTACCAGCACCCACTTAAGTTTTTGTGTAATTATATTACAACTTTAAATTTTATCTGTGCTAAGTATATTTTCGGTTCATAATTTACTTACTCATATTTCAAGCAAAAAAAAGAGTCGACAACTAAGTTATCGACTCAAAAGCTATATGGGGAAGCTTAAATTCAAACTTTCACAACAAGTGTTAAATTTGGAAACAAGGTAATTATAGAGTAACAGCTCTAAGTATGTAAAGCTCATTTTGTAATTTTTTTACATTTTTAGTTATTTAATTACCTTTGAACCCATTATCTGTGTTCAAAAGTCGATAAATAGCACGCTATTGATAAACGTTTTGCTTTGGAAATGGCATAGAAAGAAGCATTGATGGTGTCTATTCGTGATGTTCACCCAGCTAAGCATTGACTTTACTATCTAAGCTTTTGACTCTCTTGAGTATCAAGCACTGATCATCCAGAGTTCAGGATAAATAAAATGAAGGAATAAAACTAAAAAAAAGGCCTCTGCGTAGAGGCCTATAAAGTAACACTCGTTGAAGGGATCATTAAGTGTTATTTAATAAGAACGTTTAGCTAGTGAAATAATTTCACAACAGCATAAACATTATAACAATAAGGCACATTAATACTGGCATTAATGTGCTTGCTCCCAGTTATCACCAATACCAGCTTCAGCAATTAGCGGTACACTCATGGTGATAGCATTATTCATTACCTCTACCAATGTAGCCGTGGTTGCTTCAACAATATCTTGATGAATTTCAAAAATTAATTCATCGTGCACTTGCATGGTCATTTTAATTCTAGGGTCGTTTTGCTCTTGAATCCAAGCATCAACATCTAGCATAGCCTTTTTAATAATATCGGCGGCTGTACCTTGCATTGGCGCATTTATAGCAGCACGCTCAGCCGCTTTTTTGCGCATACCATTTTTAGCATTAATATCGGGTAAATAAAGTCGGCGACCAAATAAGGTTTCAACATAACCCGTTTCTGTCGCTTTTTGACGGGTATCTTCCATGTATTGCGATACATTAGGGTAACGTTCAAAGTACTTATCCATATAAGCTTGCGCGGTATGGCGAGGTACGTTTAACTGTTTTGCTAAGCCAAAGGCTGACATGCCATAAATTAAACCAAAGTTAACCGCTTTAGCGCTGCGACGTTGATCGCTGGTAACTTCGTCTAGCGGTACGGCAAAAATTTCTGCTGCTGTTGCTTTATGTACATCTTTACCTTCAGAAAAGGCTTTTACTAAGCCGGGATCGTCAGATAAATGCGCCATAATACGCAATTCAATTTGCGAGTAATCGATAGCGACAATTTTATGCTCAGGTGGCGCAATAAAGGCTAAGCGAATTTTTCGTCCTTCTTCACTACGAATAGGAATATTTTGCAAGTTTGGATCAGTAGAAGAAAGTCTACCCGTAGCTGTAACGGCCTGATGATAAGAGGTATGTACCCGATTAGTTTTATTGCTAACCAATAGCGGTAGTTTATCCGTATAAGTAGACTTTAACTTACTTAAACCACGGTTCTCTAAAATAACTTTCGGTAATGGGTAATCTAAAGCTAATTCTTGCAGCACTTCTTCTGCCGTCGAAGGCGCGCCTTTAGGTGTTTTCTTAATAACCGGAATTTTAAGTTCGTCAAATAAAATTACTTGTAATTGCTTAGGAGAACTTAAGTTAAAGCTTTTACCTGCTAAATTATGTGCTTCAATTTCTAGCTCGGCTAAACGTGCACCTATCGACTGGCTTTGTTCTGCGAGCATATCACGGTCTATCAACACACCATGCTGCTCCATGCGAGCAAGCACCGGTAATAGTGGCATTTCAATATCAGTAAATACCGAGAGCTGCGAAGTGATCTTGGCTAATTGTGGGTAAATAGCTTCGTGCAAACGCATAGTAATATCGGCATCTTCAGCGGCATAATGTCCAGCCTTTTCAATATCAATTTGATTAAAAGTAAGTTGTTTGGCGCCCTTGCCTGCTATTTCTTCAAAATGTACTGTTTTATAGTCTAAATATTTTTCTGCTAACGCATCCATGTTGTGGCGCGTTGCCACACTATTAAAACAATAAGACTCAAGCATGGTGTCAAATTTAATGCCCTGCATTTCAATATTGTAATGCGATAATACATTGGCATCATATTTTAAGTTTTGCCCGACTTTAAAGACAGTATTACTTTCTAATAATGGCTTAAGCTGCTCAAGCACCCACGTTAATGATAAATGCTCAGGTGCATCAATATAGTCATGCGCTAAAGGAACATAAGCAGCCTTCCCCACTTCTATACAAAAAGATAAACCGACTAACTCAGCTTTCATATAATCAACGCTAGTGGTTTCAGTATCAAAAGCAAAAAGCTCAGCTTTGTTTAGCTTTTCAAGCCAAAGTGTAAAACTAGCTTGGTCTAGAATAATCTCGTATTCGCTATCAACGGCTGCTGGAATTTCTGCAACTTCCGCGCTTTGTTGAGTACTTTGCGCAGCACCTTTACTATCGCCTGCATCTAAGTCAGCTAATAAGCGTTTAAGTTCGTACTTTTTATATAATGTTCTTAATGTTTCTGTGTCTGGTGTTTTTGGCTTAAGTTCAGCAACGTTTTGCTCTAGTACTACATCAAGCTTAATGGTGGCAAGTTCATAAGATAACGGTAAAAATTCTAACGCTGTGCGTAAGTTTTCGCCGACTTTGCCTTTAACTTCATCAGCATGATCCATAACTTCTTGCAAACTTGGGTGAGCCGTTAACCATTTTACCGCTGTTTTAGGGCCGCATTTTTCAACGCCTGGAATGTTGTCAACTTTGTCTCCCATTAAGGCAAGGTAGTCAATTATTTGATCTGGGCGCACGCCAAACTTTTCAATTACGCCTGCTTCATCCATTTCAACATTGGTCATGGTATTGATTAAACGCACATGGGGATTTACTAACTGCGCCATATCTTTATCACCGGTAGAAATTACCGTTTCAATACCTAAAGCAGTAGCTTGATGAGATAAAGTGCCAATAACATCGTCTGCTTCAACGCCATCGACGACTAATAGTGGCAAACCCATAGCGGTAATAATGTCATGAATTGGCGCAATTTGTGTACGAAGGTCGTCTGGCATTGGCGGGCGATTAGCTTTGTAATCTGGATACATGTCATTGCGAAATGTTTTACCCTTCGCGTCAAATATCGCAATAATATTGCCATTAGGGTAATCTTTTTTCAAACTTCTGATCATATTCAAGACGCCAGTAATAGCGCCTGTAGGTTGACCTTCAGAAGTTGATAATGCTTGCAAATATGGCACGTGATATGCGCGAAATAAATAAGATGAACCATCGACTAAAATAAGCGGTGATTGGTCAGAAGTTGGCATGATAATTTTATAACTAGAAGAAAGATGGGGTAAGCATGCCATAATCGGCAAATTCTCTCTAGCACTTCATTATATTTAGTCACAAAAATAACCGAAATTGTGGATAAGTATGTTGAAAAGCACAGGAAAACCCCCTAAAGATCTGGCGAACTTTACGGCAAGTGTATTTTAATTAATTGTTATATAAGGAAAAAGGTAAGTCAGAAATCCTTTTCACATATTTTTTATTATTTTTATATTATGTGGATAAATAAATGTCCAAGCTTAGATTTACTTGTTCAATTAACGAACAATAAAAATTAGCGAGCTAAGAGATTACCAGAAAACAGCACCATTACCAGACAATTATTAAACTATTTTTACCCTTTTATGACACCTAGAAATAACAAAAAAACATAAGCTATATTTGGCAAGGGCTAGCTTAATTCGATGAATTTATTTTTGATAAAAATATAATTTTTATTTGCTAATTAATCCGAGGTGAATAAAAAAAAGCAACCGTTATACATGAATGTGAGTAACGCCAATGAGCGTTAATAACTAAATGTAAGGCATGTAAGCTCAGCAAATAAAAAAAGTCACTTTAGACTTACGTGTTAAGTAGCATAAAGTGACTTAGGTTATGTGCTTTATGGGCTTATTTTCTAAATAGGTGGCCCAACTAGCGTAGTAAATATACTCGTAATGATTAATACGGTAAGTGCGATAAACATCTCAATTGAAATAGAGCGCTTTAATGTGAGTACATGATGTTCTTCGGTGATCTGGGGTACTAGCGATAATTTATGCCACGCCCCCAACATAAGCATTGCACTGACCAATAATAATTTGAGTAATATTAATTGCCCATAACTCGAGGTGAACAAATCTGCCACTGTATCTAAGTATTGTAAAATCAGGGTAATGCCTGATGCTAAAAGTAGTACGATAATCATAATCGCAAGCTGACCAAATTGATGCATTAACCGCTTTACTTCAGTAAGTGCTAGTAACTGGCAACTTTTATAAAGTGGTAATAATGAACCTACCCAACAAGTAATGGCCAAAACATGAAGTACTAATAACGCTTTTATCCAGAGATTTTTTTCAGCACTGTGACCAGTAAAAGTAAAACTATAGGTAATGACTATCAGCACTACAACTGTTACCAAAATATTGAGCGTATTAAATAAGGGACTATATTTCCCCCAAGTACTCACCGCAACTATAGCGAGTAAAAAAGCAGGCATTCTTACCAAAGCTTGTTCGCCAATAACTGACTTCCAAGCTATTTCCAACATAAAGGCATCAGTCATGCCAGAGAAACCTGATTCAGCCATTGCCCCTGCCTCAATTGGCACCTGTAGTATAGAAGCAATTAACGCTAAGCTTAAACAAACCAAAGCCCCACGTTTTATATAGTTATTAAAAGTCGCAACGTTATTGGCGCTAGCTTTATTGTTGCGATTAAGTAAACGTAAAACTAAGGTACCGGCCAACGCTGCACTAGCAACATAAACTACTAACTTTAATAAAAGTAATAATACTGACCAGTAACTTAATTCCATTGCTTATCGTCCTAGTGATTATGGCTGTGCGAAGCAGGCATCGCTTGTTTCATTTCTTGATGCATACCATGCCCACCAATCATAAAGGTAAATGTACCTGTCATTTTATGACCATCACCACCTAAAACTACCCACTTAGCCGTGTACTGGCCTTCACTTAAAGTCGGTAATTTGTAATTAAACTGCTTACTCGCCTGTGCACTTGGCTTAAAGTTAAAATCTACTGTTTTATTACCTGAATCTGTAAGTAAAACTTTAGCTAATCTAACCTCACCACTAAAGGTCAAGACAAGCTCTTCAGGACTTTGCATCAACATAGCCTCATTCTCAGGTGATGACTGTGTCATTGACACATGTGCCGATGCTGTAAATGCTAATGCTAATGCTAGGCTTAAAAATGTCGCTACTGTATTAAATAATTTCATTACTACCTCTATTTATTAAAAAATTAAAACCAAAATTTTACGCCAGCAACAAATTCTGTTTCGCTGCTACTTTGCCCGTTTTGTTCTGCATAGTCTGCTGTAGTGCCAAACTTGTTTGTCCATTCAACACCGACATAAGGTGCAAATTGACGGGTGAATTCATAACGCACTCGAAAACCAATAGCACTACTTGATAAACCACTGCCTAAACCATTTTCAACATCACTTTTACCATACAGGGTCAGCTCGGCACGCGGTTGTACAATCAATTTTTGTGTCAGTAGTAATTCGTATTCTGCTTCAAAGGTTAATGCTGTATTACCGCCCTCGCCTAAGTAAGCGGTCATATCAATTTCAAACCAGTAAGGTGCTAGGCCTTGCACACCAAATGCTAGCCATTGACGGTTTTTGCCTTCTTTATAGTAGTCAACGCGAATACCTAATTGCGTATCCCAATATCCAGTCAGGGCATGTCCCCATAATATATCGGTTTGATTTTCTTCCAACTTACCCTCTGAAATATCACCTTCTGTTTTAATCACTAATCGATCAAATGTGGTGCCATACCAAGCTTGAAAATCGAATACGCCAGCATTAGCTTGCTCATTATATTCAAGCCTGTTGCCTAAGAGTGTATAAAAGCTATGTTCATCAGCCAGTGTTAGCCTATGCTCTTCACCTAAAGCATAAGGGCCTTTAGTTAACGTTGTGCCAGCCGAGTATGCATGTGGATCTCTAGCATCTTTAGGCGCGTCACCACTTTGTGGTTGCGGCTTTTCACCATCAGCACTAGCCATACCTGACATTTCATTTTGGGCAAATGTTTGCACGCTTACTAAAGGTAAGTAAAACAGCAGCGCGCTGATAAAAGGTTTAAACGATGTTAAATTTCTCATGATACAACCACCTCTCTAAACATACCTGCATCCATATGAAATAGTAAATGACAATGCCATGCCCAACGCCCCACATCATGTGGTGTAGTTAAAAAGCTGATCCGCTGTGCTGGTTGCACTGGGATAGTATGACGACGGACTTGAACATCACCCTGATCATTCTCTAAATCACTCCACATACCATGTAAATGCATAGGATGCGTCATCATGGTATCGTTTTGTAAAATCACCCGAATACGTTTATTGTGCTGCATATGTACTGGTGTACTTTTACCAAACTCTAGGCCGTCAAAAGACCAACTGTAGCGTTCCATATTACCGGTTAAATGCAGTTCAATTTCCGCTTCTGGCTCTTGATGATTAGCAATTCCATCCAAAGAATGTAGATCAGCCAATGTGAGTACACGGCGACCATTTTTACGCAAGCCAATGCCTGGGTCGTCTAAATTTGTTCTGGGCATGTCAACACGCATGTCAACTGATGCACCATATTCTGTTTTGGCATGACGAACTTTCGAACTCGCAACGCTAAGCGGGTTATCATGCATATTATGCTTACTATGGTCCATTGCCATTGCGCCATGTTGACTATGGTCCATTTTCATTGAACCTTGGCCCATGCCTGACTGCTTCATGTTAGCCATAGCACCATGGTCCATACCTGTCATAGCGCCTTTATCGTTGCCATGCCCCATATTACCCATGTTGCCCATCATGTCAGTCATCGTTAACCATTCAACTGGATCTAATATTGGTGTTGGCGCATCAATGCCCTCGGCAATTGACAGTGTGCCTTTTGCATAACCAGATCTGTCCATACTTTGAGCAAAAATAGTATAAGCATCGTTTTTAGGTTCAACAATTACATCGTATGTTTCACCTGGCCCAAAGCGAAATTCGTCAACGGTTACTGGTTCTACATTTTGTCCGTCCGCCTGTACGACCGTTAATTTTAATTCCGGTATTCTTACATCAAAAAAACTATTACTCGAACCGTTAATAAATCTTAGCCTGAGTTTTTCGCCCGTTTTAAATAAGCCTCTCCAGTTAGCCATGGGCGTGCTGCCATTCATTAGAAAGGTCATAGTTGATGCTGACAAATCGGCAAGATCTGTTGGGTTCATTCGCATTTCATGCCACATTTTTCTACGCTGCAAGGCATTGGCGACACCGCTATTTGACACATCATCAAAAAACTCAGGTACCGTAGGCTGGCTGAAATTAAATACATCACTCTGTACTTTTAATTTTCGGAACAATGCCATTGGATCATCATCTGTCCAATCTGATAATTGAATAACATGTTCGTTATCTGAACTAATAATGTCGGTTTCTCTTGGTTCAATAATAAGAGCGCCGTACATACCTGTCATTTCTTGGAAGCCACTGTGGGAGTGATACCAATATGTACCACTTTGCTGTAGTTTAAACTTATAAACAAAAGTTTCGCCAGGCATAATGCCTTTAAAACTAATGCCGGGTACACCATCCATTTGATATGGCAAAATGATACCGTGCCAATGAATAGAGCTAGGCACTGATAACTTGTTTGTTACTTTAATGGTAACATCATCACCTTCTCGCAATCGTAAAGTCGGAGCAGGTATTGAACCATTAATGGTCGTTGCCATACGAACAACACCGGTAAAATTTACTGGAGATTCGTCGATAACCAACTCAATAATTTTACCGCTAAGCTCTGGTGCATTTCCGGTGATTGTATCTGTAAATAACGATGAAGCTGCATGAATAATACTTGGAAACGCAGCTAGCACTCCTCCCGCGACAAGTCCTTGGACAAATCTGCGGCGAGGCATGGAAGATGACTGTATTTTATTAATGTCGCCCATTAACGGACTCCTCTTATTCGGAATATAAGTGCAGTATAAAGCTGATACCTGTCAATAACATGACTCAAACATGACAAAGTTGTAATCTTAATGTCATGTTGCTGTTTACACAGTTACGCCATAATGTATAAATATAGATGATTTAGGAAAACTTCATGCGATTACTTGTTGTAGAAGACGAACAAAAAACAGGTGACTATTTGAAACAAGGCCTGACGGAAGCCGGGTTTCAGGTGTCTTTAGTACGTAATGGTTTAGACGGTCATCATTTGGCGATGACTGAAGTATTTGACGTCATAATATTAGACGTAATGCTGCCTGACGTTTCAGGTTGGCGGATCTTACAATCACTTAGAGAAGCAAGTAATCAAACCCCAGTGCTGTTTTTATCGGCTCGCGATAGCGTTGATGACAGAGTAAAAGGCCTCGAACTTGGAGCAGATGATTACCTTATTAAGCCCTTTGCATTTTCAGAAGTATTAGCCCGTGTCAGAACACTTATTCGCCGTGGCGGAACACCGAAAATTGAAAACACGCTACAAATTGCTGATTTAGAAGTCGATATTTTAAAGCATAAAGTAAAGCGAGCCGGTAAAAATATACTATTAAGTAATAAAGAGTTTAGCCTGCTCGAATTAATGGTGCGTCGCGAAGGTGAAGTTTTACCACGCTCCTTAATTGCATCTCAAGTATGGGATATGAACTTTGACAGCGATACTAATGTTATTGATGTTGCCATTCGCCGATTACGTGGCAAAGTTGACGAAGGTTTCAACATTAAACTCATTCATACGGTAAGAGGCATGGGTTATAAGTTGGAGGTTCAAGTGAATGAAAGTTAACAAAAGACCTCTATCTCTGACTTTTAGAGTGGTTTTATTTGTCGCTGTAAGCACAATATTTAGTTTAACCTTTCTCGGCATACTAATAGATACCTCGATAAGACATCATTTTATTCAGCAGGATATTAATGAACTCAAAGTTATATCTTCTTCAATTAATGAGGCTCTTTCTAAAAATACCGACAGTAACGAAACGCTTACAGAAGAGTTATCGCAGGCGGTTTCAGGTCATCATGGCGTTTATTATCAAGTTAGCGACCAAAAAGGTAATTTTATCTATGCTAACGCTGCATTAAATTTTCAACACTTTACCACTGCACCTGCTATTGAAGGTGATTTTGATATTGAAAACATAACACATCAAGATGTTGGAAAATTCTCATACCGTGTATTAGCAACGACTTACCAAACGCCTAAAGCAACATACAAAGCAACTATTGCTATTGATATGAGTTTTCATACTCATTTTTTAACTCAATTTAGGCAAAGTTTAGGGGCGATTATGATTGGCGCTGCTGTTTTAGTGCTACTAGCTGGCTGGTTTGCTGTTCACCAAGGATTAAACCCGTTGCGCGGTCTGAGCAAGAAAATGCGAAATATTCAAACGAACAATTTTGAAATCAGGTTAGACGAAACAAACGTCCCTATTGAGCTATTAAATATGGTGCAATCATTTAACTTGATGTTAGATAGGCTGCAAAGTGAGTTTTTACGCTTATCTAATTTCTCTACCGATATTGCCCATGAATTAAGAACCCCCTTAACCAATATAATTACACAAACCCAAGTTGGGTTGTCAAAGCCTAGAGCGTCAGAAGAATATCAAGAACTGCTATTTTCGAATTTAGAAGAACTTGATAGGTTAACAAACATGGTGCGAGATATGCTTTGGTTAGCTAAAACTCAAAATGGCTTAATTAAGCCAAAACAACAAATATTAAATAGCCAAACAGAAATTGAAGCTTTATTTGAATACTTTGATGCCCTCGCCGAAGAAGCAAACATTACCTTTGTTCGCCAAGGTGATGATGTAAGTTTTTATTGTGACAAACTACATTTTCGCCAATTACTCTCTAACTTGTTATCAAACGCCATTCGATATACTGCAAAGGGGTTGTCGATAGTAGTCAAAACTGAAGTAACAGTGCAAGGGCAAGTCGCTATTTCGATCAGTAATCTAGGGGATAAAATACCCGCAGAACATTTGCCTTATTTATTTGACCGATTTTATCGTCCTGATAAATCCAGACAACGCCACAGTGAAGGTGCTGGCTTAGGCCTTGCCATTGTTAAAGCGATGGTAGAAGCAAATAGTGGCGAAGTAACGGTTACTTCAGATGATGATAAAACCACCTTTAAGGTTTTATTTAATGCACCACCAAACAGAGTTTAGAAGTAACGAGCATAAAAAAACCACCTTTAGCTTCTATTCTTATGTCGAATAAAAGTTAACCGGTGGTTTTCTAACAGGTTTTATCTTTTAAAATTATCTCGTCAAATAGTGTCGATAATTAAACTTACATAGTGACAAATTCTTCCGCAGACGTTGGGTGAATAGCGACTGTGTTATCGAAATCAGCTTTGGTTGCGCCCATTTTCATAGCAACAGCAAAACCTTGTAATAATTCATCGCTGCCAAAACCTATACTATGAATACCCACTATTTTTTCTTCTTTACCCACACAGACCAATTTCATGCGTGTTGGGTCGCGATAGTCTTCGGTTATAGCTTGATACAGCGCAGTAAATTGAGAGTTATATACTTTAACTTGATCTTCACCATGCTCAGCAATAGCTTCAGCTTCGGATAAGCCAACAGTACCAATAACTGGGTGGCTAAATACCACGGTAGCAATATTAGAATAATCTAAATGCTCGTTCGGTTTATTGTTAAATAAACGCTCACACAAACGACGGCCCGCGGCTACGGCTACAGGCGTTAATTGTGCTCGGCCCGTATTGTCGCCTACTGCATAAATACCATCAACGTCGGTATTTTGAAATTTGTCTGTTGGAATAAAACCGCGTTCATTAAGCTTGATACCTGTTGCTTCGATATTAATATTATCGGTTGCAGGTTCACGACCAATGGCCCAAATCAAGCTGTCTACTGGCCCAATACTTTTGCCATTTTCTAAATGAATAGTTAATTTACCATCGTTATGTTTTTCAACACGTGTAGGCACGCTCATGGTGTGTAATGTAGGACCATGTTTAGCCATTTGCTCGACTAAGGTGTCGCTTAGCATGTCGTCAAAACCACGAAGCGGCTTTTCTTTACGCACTAATAAATGAGACTCGCTACCAAGTGCATGCAAAACACCCGCAAGCTCTACCGCAATATAACCAGCGCCAACAACTGCTACTTTTTCAGGTTGCTCGGTTAATGCAAAGAAACCGTCTGAATCTATGCCATATTCTGCCCCTTCAATATTTGGACGACTTGGGCGCCCGCCTGTGGCAATAGTAATATGGTCGGCCGTATATAAAGTGCCATCAACTTCAACGGTATTTTTGTCAACAAACTTTGCAAAGCCATTAATAACGGTAACATCATTACTCGCAAAACCACGTGCGTAAGCAGCATGAATGCGTTCAATATAAGCTTCTCTGTTTTCAACTAGCTTAGCCCAGTTAAAGCTTTGCAGGGGCGCTTTAAAGCCGTAGTCATTAGCGTAATGCAATGCATCAGCAATTTGACCGGCATACCACATAGCCTTTTTCGGTACACAACCTACATTTACACAAGTGCCACCAATGTGTTTTGCTTCGATAACGGCAGCTTTTTTACCTAAACGAGCAGCTCTGTTTGCCGAAGCAATACCGCCACTGCCAGCGCCAATTGAAATGTAGTCAAAATGTTGCGTCATAGTTTTACCTTATTTTTGTCAATGTATTAATTGCGTTTATACTAATTTAAGTTCTGGTGGATATTAAATACAGAAAACCAATAACTTATTACAGCAATACTTATAAGTAATATCAGACCTTAATCTGATGTTTTAAATTTCATCAGCACTTTTATTTTAAGTGCTCGATAAAGTCATCCGCTATCAGCGGTTTAGAAAACAAATAGCCCTGAATGTAGAAACATTGTTTATTCACTAAATAATTTAACTGTTCTTGTGTTTCAACACCTTCTGCCACACATTTAATACCAAGGCTTTTTGCCAAAACTAGTGTCGCCTCAATAATGGCTTCGTCTTTTTTATCTAAACCGATACCATGGACGAAGCTTTGATCTATTTTAATAACACTCAACGGTAACCGCTTCAAATAAGATAAAGATGAAAAACCGGTACCAAAATCGTCAAGCGAAAGTAACACGCCCATGTTCACTAGCTCTTTCATCGTTTTTATGGCTTGTTCAGGCTCAACAATAAAAGCACTTTCGGTAATTTCTATTTTCAATGCGCTGGCAGGCAAATTAAATTTATCTAACAAACCACGAATAGATGAAACAAGATTGCTATGGTTAAAGTGTTTAACTGAAAAATTTACCGAAAGATAAAAATTAGGTCGGTATTTACGCCAGCACTGTAATTGTATGAAACCTCTTTCCATGGCTTGTTCTGTCATAGGTATAAGCATACCTAACTCTTCTGCAAGTGCAATAAACTCTACTGGTGATATAACCTCATCGTTGTGGTGCCATCGCATTAAAAGTTCAGCGCCAACGGCTGTATTATTATCCTGCGTATTAATGATTGGCTGATAAACGTTAAAAAACTCTTGTTCGTTTAACCCTATTTTCAAATTGGCTTCGTCTGTTAGTCGTGCTTTTGCTTCTTTATTCATTTGCTCGGTAAAGAATTGAAAATTGTTACGACCTAATTGCTTGGCGTGGTACATAGCCACATCAGCATTTCTAAACAATTGCTCTGAGTCTTCTGCATCATTTGGATATAGCGAAATACCAATACTTGCGCCGACACTGACAAGATTATTATGTAAGGTAAATGGTTTCTGCACTATATCGATAATTTTCTGTGCTATATGCGCAAGATCATTAACGCTATTAAAGCGTTCAAGTAGAACGACAAACTCATCGCCACCAATGCGAGCTAATGTATCTTCGGATCGCAAAGACGTGGTAAAAAGTGTAGAGACCTCTTTTAATAACAAATCACCAAACTCATGCCCTAAAGAATCATTAACTTGCTTAAAGCGGTCGAGATCTATAAAGAATAAAGCGATTGGCGTTCGACTTCTGCGCGAAGAGGCTATAGCTTGCCTCAGTCGATTTAACAGTAGCGCTCTATTAGGCAAACTTGTTAGGTGATCATAATTAGCCATTACATGTAATTTTCTGCGCCTTAATTGTCGAAATCTAACCCAGATTGAGATAACAACAATGATAACAGCGGCATACAAAGTATAAGCAACCGGCGAAAGCCAAGGTGCATAATTAACATGAATACGAAGAAGCGCAGGTTTTGAATATTGTCCCGTTACTGTTGATTTTACTTGCACTTGAAAAGTGTACTGACCTGCATCTAGATAAGGAAATACAACATAATTTTGTTGGCTTTGAGGAAACGAAACACCTCCGACAAAGCCATATTTAAATATTGGATTCTCATTTTTTCCAAAAGTGAAGTCACTAAAATCTATACGAATACCAAAGTCATTATAATTTAAGTGTATTTTTTCATCATTAAAAAGTCGGCTTGAGGTGTTAAGTGTGCGCGATAATGCATCAACGTTCACAATACTAACGGTATTCAAATCGTCTTTATTTTTGTTATTAAGCTTTATCGGGTCGAAAATGCTGACACCTGAAATACCACCATAGACAAACCGCCCATCAGCTAATGTCAAAAAAGCCCCAGCATTGAACTCTGAACTTGCTAAACCATCAAACTTATTAAAACGTCTTATATGCTGATCAGTCGAACGTATTCGATATATGCCGCTGTGGCTCGACACCCAAACATTGTCTTCGCGATCAATTTGAATACCATAAAGGTTTACATCTAGAATGCTATTGTGCTCATCAAAGAAATGCTTAACTTCAAAGGTATTCGGGTCGATAGCTATTAGCCCAACCTGCAAATATGAAAACCAAATAAGACCTTTGCTATCACGACTCCAATTATCGATATAACTAAAACCATCTCTTGATACGCCTTGAGGACGGTAAACTGGCGTTAACTTTTTAGTTGATTGATTATATTCCCATAACGTATCTGTACCAGAAATAAGCACATTGTTAGGGTCATCAGAGAATGAAGGCATAATATGCCGAACATAATTGTTATCAAAATAATCAGGTAAATCATCAAGTGTGCTTACTTCACCTGTTAGTGCATGAATCTTTTGAATACCTTGGTTAGAGGTTAACCAAATATAGTTGTCGATACTTTCAATGCTTAGCCAGTCGTTAGCTTTCGTTAATATTTTCTGTGTTTTTTCAGGAAAATTAGGCGTTATTATGCTTTTTTTATCAACATCGAAAATAACAATACCAGAAGCCGTTGATAGCCAAAGTCGCCCCAGGTAATCTTTTTCCATTTCATAAATGTTACTTTGCGTAAATGTTGTTTTATTGTTGTTATTCAACAGATAACGTTGAGTATTGTCGGTGACTAAATTGATAAGATTAAGGCCATTATTGGTTCCTACCCACAATCTATTTTTTTGTGTGGTGACTATGGCAGTAACATTGCCATGAGATAAACTATTTTGATTAGAATAATCATAATTATAAGTGGTTACTATTTCAGTCTTAGGATCCCAACGATACGCACCAGAACTATTAGAGCCCATCCATAACAAGCCATTACTATCCACCAATAAACTAATAACACTCGGGTCTGCAACTGCCTTGAAATGTTCACTAAACTTAAACAAAAATTCATTCTTATCTGTAGCAGTATCAATGCGATAAACCCCTTGGGTTGTTGCCACATAAATAATATTTTCTGTGGCTAACAATTGCCAAACAGAGGTATTTTCAATCGCTATTTTGTAGGGTAGGTATTCACTTTTAGCCTGCAGAAATGCTGTTAGTTCTTGCTCAGAAAAACTAAAAACGCCATCGTTTGAACCCAAGTAATAATGACCGTTCAAAAATGCAGCACTATAAGATTTTGAAGACTCTAATTCATTAAAATTACTGCCCGCCGTTGGGCTATGCAAAACCGAAGGTAATTGAATAATCTGTTCAGCTTCGACGTTATATACGAAAGTCCCTGATCGGCTAAAAAACATTAATCGTTCGTTTAAAATTGCTAAACCGTATAATATATCAGCACCCGATAGATACGGTGTAAAATCAAGTGTCTTTATAACTACGCCAGATTTTGCATCGTAATTAATAGCGGTATTCTCGGTTAAAAACCAAAAGCTGTGGTTTTTTTTATCCTCAATAATACGCCAAATTTCTAAATCATTTTTATTAAAGCCAATACTAAAAATTAACTGATATTCTTCTGTTAAAGGGTTATAGCTATATAAGCCTTTACCCGATAAAGAAATCCAAACTAAACCATCGCTTGCCACATAAATATTGTTAACACTAAATTTATTAAAATCATTGTCAGGGCCCATTAAGGTGCTGATTTTATAGCCATCATAAATGTTAATACCATTTTCTGTACCAAACCAAATATACCCTTGTTTATCTTGTGCTATCGCTTGTGCACTGGCCTGAGCTAAGCCATCTTCTACCGTAACTCTCTCAAGCATTACATTATTCATTTTTGCCGTAGCTGAACCAGAGAAGCCACAAAAGCAAACAGCAATAAAAACCGTTATTACAAACAAAAACTGATTGATTTTTAACATATTTTCAAAACTCAATTCTCGATAATAAAAGATAAAATAATTAATGGCACTGACATAAAAATTAAGTATGGCATTGTTTCACAGAAACTTTCTTACATTACGAGTAATAGTAACACGTTGTTATTGACTATTTTATAGGGCCAGATATTTATACGCTTCAACAACTAAACCTTGAATTAATCTATTCTGCCCTTATCTTTACTAGCAATGTCTAACAAAAATAGTGCTCAATATGACCAATCCATTATTACAAGCCACACCATTACCACAATTCTCTAAAATTAAGCCTGAACATATTAAACCTGCGATTGAAGAGTCTATTGCTAATTGTAAAAAAATTATTAGCGAAGTTTTGGTTAATAATACGCAATTTACTTGGGATAATTTGGTTGCACCTATTGATGAAGTTGACGACGTATTAAGTAAATTATGGTCACCTATTTCACACATGAACTCAGTGGTAAGTAGCGATGACCATCGCGAGGCTTACGAGTCATGCTTGCCACTTTTATCTGAATACGGCACTTTTGTTGGGCAACATGCGGGCTTATTTTCAGCTTATCAGCAATTAAGTGAAAGTGCAGCGTTTAAAGAGCTGAACACCGCTCAGCAAAAAGTAATCAACAACGCTTTACGCGATTTTAAACTTTCAGGTATTGCGCTAAATGAACAAGACAAAAAGCGCTACGGTGAAATTTCAACGCGTTTATCTGAACTTAGCTCGACCTTTGGTAATAATATTCTTGATGCTACACAAGCCTTTAGCGTTAATATTACTAACGAGAAAGAACTTACTGGTTTACCTCAAAGCGCAAAAGAAGCCGCAAAAGCCTTAGCCGAATCACAAGAAAAGTCAGGTTGGTTATTTACCCTAGACATTCCAAGTTACTTACCGGTAATGACTTACTGTGAAAATAAAGCATTACGCGAACAAATGTATCGCGCCTTTGTCACACGCGCATCAGAAATAGGGCCAAATGGCGGCGAATTTGACAACAGCCCAATTATGGCAGAATTACTCTCATTACGTCACGAGCTCTCTACTTTGTTAGGCTTTGACAGCTTTGCCGATAAATCGTTAGCCACTAAAATGGCGCAAAACACTAACGAAGTACTAGGATTTTTAGAAGATTTAGCGATTAAATCAAAAGCTCAAGGCGAACAAGATTTTGTAGAAGTTACAGCCTTTGCAGAAAAAACTTTTGGTCAAAGTAATTTACAAGCTTGGGATTTACCTTATTACAGCGAGAAATTGAAACAAGATCGCTACGCTATTTCTGACGAAGAACTGCGCCCATATTTCCCAGAAAGTAAAGTGGTAGCCGGCTTATTTGAAGTTGTGCATCGCTTGTTTGGCTTACAAATTAGCGAACGAAAAGACGTAGATACTTGGCACAAAGACGTTAAGTTTTTTGATGTTTTAGACAACAAACAACAGCTGCGCGGTAGTTTCTATTTCGACTTATACGCTCGTTCGAAAAAGCGTGGCGGTGCTTGGATGGATGATTGCGTTGGCCGTCGTGAATTAGCGAACGGCAATATTCAATACCCGGTTGCCTACTTAACGTGTAACTTCAATGGTCCAGTTGGCGACAAACCTGCGTTATTTACACATGACGAAGTCGTCACCTTATTCCACGAATTTGGTCATGGCATTCACCATATGTTAACGCAAATTAATGCCGCAGGAGTTTCAGGCATCAACGGTGTGCCATGGGATGCTGTTGAATTACCTAGCCAATTTTTAGAAAACTGGTGTTGGCAACCAGAGGCATTAGCCTTTATTTCTGGCCATTACCAAACCAATGAGCCTTTACCTCAAGATATGCTCGACAAAATGCTAGCAGCGAAAAATTTTCAATCTGCCATGCAGATGCTTCGTCAATTAGAGTTCAGTTTATTCGACTTTAAAATGCATGCGCAATACTCACCAGAAAAAGGTGATGAAATTCAGCAAGTGTTAAATCAAGTACGTGAAGATTACGCAATTATCAAGGCACCTGAATTCAACCGTTTTCAGCATAGCTTTGGCCATATTTTTGGTGGTGGTTATGCAGCAGGCTACTACAGCTATAAATGGGCTGAAGTATTATCGGCAGATGCATTTTCTCGTTTTGAAGAAGAAGGCATTTTCAACCAAAAAGTTGGTCACGACTTTTTAACCAATGTGTTAGAAATGGGCGGTTCAAAAGAACCAAGCGAATTATTTAAAGCCTTTCGTGGTCGCGAGCCTCAAATTGACGCATTATTACGTCATAGCGGCATCACAGGTTAAATTCCATGGCATTAGAAACAATTGACGATATTTATCAACGCGCCGCCGCCCGCAAAGGTGGCGCAGCCAAGCTTAATATTTTGCTGGGCCCTGGTAAACAAGACCACTTATTAACTGCAATACCTGACGATCGCTTTTTATCTGAGTTCAGTAAAAAGGTTTTTCAGTCAGGCTTTGTTTGGCGCGTTGTTGAAAACAAATGGCTAAACTTTGAAGAAAGCTTTTTTAATTTCAATATCGAAAAAGTGTTGATGATGCCAGAAGAAATGATGGAGCGAAAAGCGGCAGATCCCAAAATTATTCGAAACTTTAATAAAGTAAAAACCATTAAAGCCAACGCGCAAATGATTTTTGAAGAGCAGCAACAAGGACATAGCTTTGCTGAGTTTATTGCAAAATGGCCAAGCGACAATATTATCGGTTTATGGGCTTATTTGAAAAAGCATGGTCAACGCCTTGGTGGCAACACAGGTCCTTATGCTTTAAGAGCTTTAGGCAAAGATACATTTTTACTGAGCCGAGACATTGAAGCCTATTTTCGAGCACACGATATAATTACTGGCGGTATTCAAACAAAATCAAGCTTAAATGCCATTCAAGCAAGCTTTAATACTTGGCAGCAACAGTGTGATTTATCATTAGGCCAAATCAGCCGTTTGGTTGCTTATGCTACAGGCGATAATCATATTCATTTAGAAGAAGCCGCAAATGTTGAATAAAATTGCTGTTGCTTATGTTGATGCCATTGATGTTGATAAAGCCAAAAAAATTGCCAAAAAATGGCAGTTAGATTATATCGGCGATATTGCTGCCATAAAAAATCATCCAGAACTATTATTTGCCTTACAAGTTAATTTACAACGCTTAGAACTTAGCAAACTTGATGAACCTAAATTGGGCGCAATTTGCGTTGATTTTGTTGATGGTGCTACCGCGCATCGTCGTAAATTTGGTGGTGGCCGCGGTCAAGATATTGCCAAAGCCGTAGGCTTAAAACATGGTTTTACACCAAATGTACTTGATGCTACCGCAGGTTTAGGGCGAGATGCTTTTGTATTAGCCACCTTAGGCTGCAACGTTACCATGATGGAGCGTATGCCGATTGTAGCCGCCTTGCTTGAAGACGGCTTAGAGCGCGCAAAATTAAGTACTGAAATTAATGATATTACTAATCGCATGCGCTTAATTAACTCTTCATCGATTGAAAACATGACCTTAGCCGAACCACCCGATGTAATTTATCTCGATCCTATGTATCCGCATCGAGAAAAGTCAGCGGCCGTGAAAAAAGAAATGCGTGTGTTTCAGTCATTAGTGGGTGAAGATCTTGATGCCGACAATTTACTCGCGCCAGCGATTGCCTTAGCAAAGTATCGCGTAGTAGTTAAACGCCCAAGTTATGCGCCGCCGCTTGCTGGTAAAACACCGTCTACTAGCATTAACATGAAGAAAAACCGTTTCGATGTTTATGTTAACTTAGCTATTCCTAAGAATAACTGAAAATAAATTGATTAAAAGTGCTCCTTGTGTCGCTGAAACCATACTTTGACATAATGCAACCATAGAATGACAAATTTAAACCATACTTTGACATAAAACTTAATTTTGTAATTTAATTACAAAATTAAATTCCTTTAAAATAAGCAACTTAAAATATAAATAAAGCATAGAATGACAAATTGTTTAAATCTTTTGTTTAGTTTATACTCAATAGCAATAAAAACACTCGGTTTATTGTATGTATATTCGAAATTTAAGAAAGCCTTCACCTAATAAAAATGTTTTCAAATTTGCTAGCGCAAAAATTAATAATGTTATTATGTGTGAGAGTACATTAGAGTTTAATGCTTGTTTCCATCATGAATACAATGATGAAATTGAAAGTTATGGCAGCCAACCAAAAGGATTCAAATATGAGTTCAATGGGAAAAATTTACCATACACCCCTGATACGCTAATCATCTATAAAAATGGTAATGAGAAATATCACGAATATAAGCCATTTAGCAAAATATCATCTCCCTTATTTAGGGAAAAATTCAAGGCTAAAAAACAAGCATCTTTAATATTAGGCCGTGAATTAATCCTTATAACAGACAAACAAATTTGTGTTAACCCGATTTTAAACAACCTAAAATTACTTCATAGATATTCAGGGATTTATGGTGTTAATGCAGTTCAAAAGGAATTGCTTAATCTTATTAAAAAATCAGATGTTATCAAATTTAATGATGTTAGCTCTCAGCTTGGGTTATCAATTGGTGAAGCCCGCTCTTTCTTATATGCATTGATACATAAAGGTTTTGTAAAAGCGGACTTAAGTCATGATGATTTAACAAATAATCCAACCTTATGGGCTGCCTATGACGGGTTTTAATGATGAGTTTGATGAATCGATAGTACCTAATAAGCCTAAGACCCCCATCCAATATATAAGATTAGAAGACGCGAACTTAATTAAGCGTGATTTGGACACTTTACCAGAGGCTTTAAAAAACAATACATTAGATAAGTATAAAATTATTAGTTATATAGCAAAGGAACTAACTGAAGGTTGGACTCAAAAGAATATTGACCCAATTCTTGATAAACTCTTTGATAATGATGATAAAAAACGTCCTAATTGGCGAACAATAGTCCGTTGGCGAAAAAAGTATAATGAGAGTAATGGAGACCTTACCTCACTCATTTCTGAACACCATAAAATGGGTAATAGAAAAAAACGCATATCAGGAGATGAAGTGTTTTTTGATAAAGCATTAGAACGATTCTTAAATGCTAAACGGCCAACAGTATCTACCGCTTATCAGTATTATAAAGATCTTATCATTATTGAAAATCAACATCTTTTTGAAAATAAAATACCAACAATATCTTATGTCGCTTTTAATAAACGCATTAAATCATTACCCCCATATAAAGTTGCTGTTGCAAGGCACGGTATATTTAAAGCCGCTCAATGGTTTGCTTATTGCGGCGCACATAACCCACCCACACGGATATTAGAGCGAGTAGAAATAGATCATACACCACTTGATTTAATCCTTCTCGATGATGAATTACTGATCCCTATCGGCAGACCTTATTTAACACTACTTATTGATGTATTTAGTGGCTGTATTATGGGGTTCCATTTAAGTTATAAATGCCCTTCCTATGTATCAGCAGCAAAAGCAATTTCTCATGCAATCAAGCCTAAGTCATTAGATTCAATTGGTATAGAGTTACAGAACAATTGGCCCTGTTATGGAAAGATTGAGAACTTAGTTGTTGATAACGGTGCTGAATTTTGGTCTAAAAGCTTGGAGCATGCTTGCCAATCAGTAGGAATAAATATTCAATATAATCCTGTACGTAAACCATGGTTAAAACCTTTTGTTGAACGATTTTTTGGAGTAATCAATCAATACTTTATATCAGAGTTACCAGGGAAAACTTTTTCCAATATATTAGAAAAAGAAGAATACAAACCTGAGAAAGATGCGATTATGCGTTTTTCAACTTTTGTAGAAGAGTTTCATCGTTGGATTGTTGATATATATCACCAAGATAGTGATTCGCGTGACACTCGTATCCCAATAAAAAAATGGCAAACTGGTTTTGAGGTTTATCCGCCACTTGAAATGAATCAGGAAGAAGAAGAAAAATTTTCTATTTTAATGAATATTTCTGACGAAAGAACATTAACTAGAAATGGCTTTAAATTTGAAGAGTTAATGTATGATTCAACAGCCCTATCTGAATATAGAAAGCATTATCCGCAAACTAAAGAAACCATTAAAAAAATTATTAAAGTGGATCCTGATGATATTTCAAAAATCTATGTCTACTTAGAAGAGCTGAATAGTTATATTGAAGTGCCTTGTACAGACCCTACAGGTTATACAAAAGGTCTAAGTATTCATGAGCATAAAACAATTAAAAAAATTAATCGGGAAATGATACGAGGGTCTAAAGACGTATTAGGATTAGCTACCGCTAGAATGGCTATACATGAACGAGTAAAACAAGAACAAGAACTTTTTATTACGTCTAAAAATAAAAGAAAGATATCATCCGTTAAAAAACAAGCTCAATTAGCAGATGTGAGCAATACCGGCACAGGAACTATTAAAGTTTCCGAACAAAAATCAACTACAAAACAAGAAAATATAAGTAATGATATTTTAGAAAATTGGGATGATGATTTAGAGGCTTTCGAGTGAACACCTTAACTGAAACACAAATTGAGCAATTACGCCAATTCAATGACTGTATTGTTGAACACCCTCAAATAAAATCAATATTTAATGATTTTGATGAATTAAGGCAAAACCGTCTATTTCAACTGGATCAACAATGTATGCTTTTGAGTGGGGATGCAGGTGTTGGGAAAAGCCACATTATCAATCACTATAGGAAGAGGGTGTTAGCTAATCAAAATTATAGTCGGAGTACGATACCTATATTGATTAGTCGCATCTCTAAGGGAAAAGGTTTAGAAGCGACTCTTATTCAAGTATTAGCTGATTTGGATTTATTCGGGAGTGAACAAAGAAAGAAACGTGGCTATAAAACTGATCTAACTAAAAAATTAATAGAAAGTTTGATAAAAGCCCAAGTTGAGCTACTCATTATTAATGAATTTCAAGAATTAATTGAATTCAAAAGTCGACAAGAGCGGCAACATATAGCTAATGAATTAAAATTAATTAGTGAAGAGGCTAAAGTGCCAATCGTATTAGTTGGAATGCCATGGGCGGAGCTAATAGCTGAGGAACCACAGTGGTCTTCTCGATTAGTAAGAAAAAGAAAGCTAAGTTACTTTAGTTTAAAAAATGATAAAAATTATTTTATTCGTTACATAATGGGCTTAGCTAATAAAATGCCTTTTGAGGAACCTCCCACTTTGGGAGATAAACAGACAGCGACGGCTATATTTTCTGCTTGTCGAGGAGAAAATAGATCGCTGAAACATCTACTATCAGAATCTTTAAAAATTGCTCTTTTATCTAATGAAAACTTAGAAATAAAACACTTGGCTTTAGCTTTTGATAAGCTGGAACTATTAGGAAAAGAAGCACAAAGACAGAACAAAAAGAAAGAAGGCAAGGAGAAAAGCGAAGACATTGTTATAGATAATCCTTTCAATCAAAGTTTAAAAGATATTGATATTTCTGAAGTAATTAAACATTCTCAATATGCCCCGAATGCCTTAGATCCTGAGGATATTTTAACTGGAAGGTTTTTTTAATAGTATAGTGTGAAATTTAGTAGTAAAGCTGAACTGGATCAATAACCTGCATCGTCCCAAATCGGGGATTAATCAACAAATAATTAATGGATTTCAAGTGGATTGATTGGATAATTACATCAGTTTTCCCACCTAATTACATCAGAACTGCCAGTCATTATCATCCCACACTGCCACCGAATGACATTTGTGATGAACACTGAATAACATTAGGTTTGCCACTAATAGATTGAGATAATTTTGTGCACTAAACGGGAGCTTCAGTGACTCAATTAATACTTCGGCTTTTAGCCAATAGTCGACATTAGCTTTTGAGTATTAACGGCAGTTCAGAGATCTTAAAGCTTCCTTTTTTACTTAAAAATTTACATCTATTCAAAACTGAAATTATGCCTAAAATTTTACATGGCGTTAAACCTCAAATCCCCAAAGCGGACATTTGACTGATTTAAGTTTTAAATGAAATTACAGTATTAAATCTAAGGCGCTATCGCCCCCAAAGTTTGTTGTAAAGAGCATCACCAATAAGTAGATCTATTAATATGCCTATTAACAAACCATATATTATCGTAAATTCAAATAATGTCGTATTCTTAGCCATCTTTGCTCTAATATTTAAACCAGAACTTCCTTCCGCTTTATGAATCAAGGCGACTGAAGACAGAAAAGCAATTAGGATCCCGAACATAATAACTGAAAAATGCACTCAACATTCTCCTTTGGTACTTATAAGAAAAATCTAAAACTCATATTCTAATGCTAGCCTGAAGGTGTGGTCTTTACCTGAGTTAGATACCTCTGTAATAAATCCAGCTTCCCATTTTAGCTGTTTCTGTCCATCAAAACGTTGAATTCCCATAAATGCTGGGCCGATACCAAAATAATTTTCTCCAGTATAAATTTCAATGGCAGGCTGAATCTGTGGCAACCATCGGTAACGATACTTTAACCTAAACTCCATCTCAATTTCATCTTGAAGATTCTTTCCCCATTCATATATACCGAATAAGTTCAAAGTAAGGCTAGTACGGCCAAACTCTTTTTCAAATAAAACGCCTGTCGTTACTTCCCAGTCATTGCTTTTATGCATTTTTTCAACTTCAAAGAGCATTCCCCAATCTGCCCACAACTCGCCTTGCTCAGTTAGCATCCAACGAATTTCCACCTCGTAGGCTTGAAGACCAAAATCTTCAACTTCAGTTTTTTCTCCTACTAGATACCCTTCTATCATTACTGTTTCACTCAATGACTGACCGTAGGCAATCCTTTGACCAAGAATCGTATTATTGTCTGTTTGTCTTGACATTAATCGCCATTCAAACTCTTTCTCATTCGGTAAAACATAAGGATGGTAAACTTTATCAACAACAACTCCATCAGCCAGTACTACCTTTGAAAAGCTTAGCAGTATTATCAATATCACTCTAATGCTCATAATTTCTCCCTTCTGGCTGTTTTGACTCGCTAATTTTGTAGCGAAGTTGGATAAAAAAATAGCTATAAAGAACAAGTAAACTACCGAGATATACCATAATAAATTCTGAAGATGGTCTAGCTTCATATCCGAATAGTGTTTTAAGAAGGTGTCCATATTCCGAACTATCCTCAACTAAAGTTGAGCTATCCCAAAGCGCTGCGCTGCTTTGAATAATATCCACTTGCTGCAATAGATTAATGATTTGGCTAAGTTGCCCTGTCAAAAACAGTGCCCAAAATGTGTAGATAACTAAATAGCGTTGCTTCTTATTTAGCCAGATTAATAAAAAATACATTAAAAAGCTGAAACTAAAACATATACCTAACCCTATAGCTAAGCCTGCTATGATATGCTTTATAAATTCACTACTAGTAATATAACTATCTAAAAATACGATAAAAACACTCGTATTTAACGTAACAAAAATAACTATGGCTGATGAAATAAAATAGAGCTGCTTCACAGATGAATATTTGCTTAAAGCAACATTTGAGTAACTAAAAACTAATAAAACATATACAAGCAATACTTCAATCGTTTGTAAGATCTCTATCCCGGTGCCATCCCACATTTCCCCTATTAATGGCAAAAGCTTAAATGTAGCGATAACACCAAAGATACTAAGCAAAACGATGATAAAGATTACTTTTTTCGAAATCACGGCATTCGCGTTATTGACTTTAAGTAAACACAAAAGAATAAAAATGGGCAGCAAATCTTTCAGGAATAATATAACAGTATTAATCAGCATTATTCACCTCCACCACGATAACACCTCTGGCAGTAGTGGGATTATACTCACCAAAGTACTCATAGTTTCCTTCTGGAAGAGGCCCTATAAATATCCTTGTTTTTTTACCTGGGAATAGTACTTTTTCCCTATTTAAATCAAAGCTATCAAATTCTTCAGCCACTTCATCCTTGTTATGAATAATTAACTTAACCTTTTCATTGGCGGGTATTTTCAATTCTGAAGGAGTGAACACATGATTTTCAAGGGTTAAAGTAAACTCTTGTGTTTTTGCCCACAAATTAAAAGGCAAAAGCATTAGCACAAGCCAAAAAGGTGAAAATAGGTGATTACGCCTAACCACAATCTACATCCTTTGCGTTATAAGGAAGTGTTATTGATACCTTAAGTCCGCCCAACGTAGATTTAGATAAGGCGATTACCCCTCCATGCAATTCTACAATATGTTTAACAATGGATAGACCTAATCCACTTCCTGTTTCAACATGCTGTTTTACCCTATAAAAACGCTGAAAAACCTTATCCAAGTTATCTTGAGATATTCCAATGCCAGAATCTTCAACAATTACCTCGACAGTATCGTCACCCTGTAAAGTTGATATACTTATTTGAGTATTCTCACCACTGTATTTGATGGCATTTTTAATTAAATTATCAAACAATATCTCAAGTGAAAACGAGTCACCGTAGAATGGAATAGCGTGTGATTTTAACGAAATAGACTGATGCGCTAACTCAACTTTCTCATAATTGTCTGAAATTACCTGTTGCAATACACTACGTAAATCAATGGTAGATTTACTCTGTTCAAAGTTTTCTGGTGTTGTTCTATTTAATGTAATAATTTGCTCAATCACATGTGCCATTCTAGCAGTATTATTATTTAGCTCATGAATATGTTGGTGCGTTATATTATTATCTTCAAAAGCAATGGAGATATTATGAGCTGTTATTTTTAATACGCTTATTGGAGTTCTTAGTTCATGAGCTGCGTCAGCAGATAATCTTTTTTCTCGTTCAAATGAACGCTCTAATCTCTCTAGCAAAAGGTTTAATGTTTGCTCTATAGGTTTTAGTTCCGCAGAGTTATCTTTGACTTCCACAGGGGTTAAGTCGTTAACGTTTTTTTGTTTAAGCTGCTTAGATAAAAAATTAAGGGGCTTTAAGCTTCTGTTAATCGCAAAGAAAACCAATAAACCGATAATTGGAATAACATACACTATGGGCAGGATCGCCTCTAATAACACATGCTCAATTGATTCAACTCTTTGATCTACTAATTGTGCAACAATGACTTTTGTATCATTTTCAACAAGAACAAATACACGCCACCTTTTGCTTAAGAAGCTGCTATCTATAAAGCCTTCTCTTTGAGTAGTTATGATTTGTTGAGGGGCATTATTGCTCTTTAACAGCAATATATCATCAGTGAAAATTTGATAGGCAAATGTTGAAGGTAACGTTGTATTTTGTCCACCCCGTTTGATGGGACTGTTCATTAATGCTAGAGCAAACGACTTCATTTCCTCATCAAAGATGCTTGAAAGACTATGTCGGCTAGCTTTGTATCCTTGTAAGGCTGCGGCAAAGGATGCCAACGTTACCACTGACAATATCACGACCAGTAAATAGCGCTGTATACTCATTTAACCTTTACTCACTACGTAACCAACTCCCCTGACGGTTTTAATAAATTCTTTAGGCAATTTTTTTCGAATATTACTGATGTGTACTTCTATTGTATTCGAGGCAACTTCTTCACCCCATTCATAGAGCTTACTTTCTAATTGTTCTTTTGATTGAATTCTTCCTAAGTTTTCTACCAATGATTTAACAAGCATATATTCCCTTCGTGAAAAATTAGTTTCAGCGCCTCTAACTGTAATAGTATGTGCTTTAGTATCTAGTGATATGCCTTTATGTTCAATAACTGAGGTAGAATGTGTGCCTAGTCTTCGTTCAAAAACCCTTATTCTTGCGAGTAATTCTTCTATACTAAATGGCTTAGCTAAATAATCATCAGCACCTAAATCTAACCCCTGTACTTTGCTTTCAATGCCATCTCTTGCCGTCAAAATAAGAACAGGTAGAGCTTTATTGATTTGCTTAGCCTTTTTGAGCACTGACAGCCCATCGATATCAGGTAAACCTAAATCAAGTATGACTATATCGAAGTCACCGCTTTGTATAGCGGTCAAACCATCATAGCCGTTAAAGACTACATCCGCACTACAACCTTCGTGTCTTAAAGATTCACGTAAACCGTTTGCTAGGTGTATATCGTCTTCAACTAATAATAACCTCATACTCACACCATCCCTATTTCTTTACTGCTTTATGCTTAGTTATCGTATGGCCCAATGCATAATTTCTTGTTGTTGTAAAAGTGCTTCTGCATTTTTCCCCTGTAATAACGCTAATGTAGCCAAAAATCCCGCTTGAATGCATTTAGGTGCCGCTACGGTTATAGAGGCTGGTGAATCTTTAATTGGCCAGCCCGTTTTAACATCAAGTACATGGCTATACCGTTGACCATCTTTCAATAAAAATCGATTAGCATCACCACTGGTTGCAATCGCTCCGTCCCTTACTGTCACAATAGTTGATTTTTTCGATGTAAATGCCGGGTGTTCAATACCTATTTGCCACGCTTTGTCAGCCTTTTTTTTGCCATAAGCAGCAAGGTCACCACCATAATTAACCAAAAATGGTACATTAGCTATTTTACTTAAAAGTAAAATAGCGCGGTCAACAGCGTATTCTTTACCAAAACCACCAAAATCAATTTCCATTCCTTGCTTCATATAAAAAGTTTCAGGAGAATAATCAACCTGGTGCCAACCAATAAACTCAAGTAGGTCTTCAACAATTTCTTTACTCGGAATATTATCACTGCCATCAAAGTGCCATGCTTTTCTTAAAATTCCTGATGTTATATCAAAAGCACCTTCACTCATCTCATAACATTGGTTGGCAAACGCAAATAATTGATAAGTTTCATTATCTATTGCTACAATTTCACCAGCCTTTTCGTTCATCTTTGAACATAGGCTACTTTTATTATAACGAGAATACTTATCTTCTATTCTCCATGCCTCATTCGCGGCAATTATCCCCATCTTTTTTGCCAATGCTTCATCTTGTGTGTCAACTAATATTTCACACAAGCTAGCCATAGAAAAAAATGACAGCGTGAAGCCATCGTCCCTAGACTGGCATTTCACGTTTCTTTTGACAGAGTTAATTTTAGCCATAAAACACAATTAAAATGAATAAGTTACCTGAGCAATTATAGCATCAACTTCCTCATATAACTCAACTCCCTTTAATACACCAATCTCCTCTGTTCCATTACTTTTAGGTGTTTGGTGATAGTATTCAAGTTTAAAAGCTAAATTATTAGCGCTACCCATCGGCATGCCATATTTAACGCCTACTGTATAAGTGTCTAACTCACCAATTCGATAATCAGCACTCGCATATTCGGGCAACGCATTGGCTTGCTCTAAAAAAGGTTGATAAAACTCTGCTGCACTTTGAGTATAAAACCGGACATGTGGCTCAATAAAGTGACCATTTTCAAATGGAATTAAATACCTCACATCAATAGTATGAGAATCTATTTTCCAATCGTCTGTCATAAATCGATAACTGGCATCTAATATCCCGTTATCAAAGTGATACTTACTCTGGCCAAAAAAAGCATGCTTGGTTCGTTCATCAGGTCTGTGCTCATACAAGTATTCTTGAGCTTCTCCGTTTTCATTAACTAAGCTAAGCACCTTGAATGGATCAGTTAAGTAGCCACTGACTGAGGAGTAGGAATAGTTGAATTGCACAATCATTTGCCGGTTGATGACTTGCGTAATGCCGAACAATAGATCAACTGTTGATTTTGAATCATCACCACCTTTACGCGTATTATCAAATTCATCATCAAAACTGGGATCATCAGAGTCACCAATGACCATGCTAGTAAACGGCTTTGGAATTCCTCCCTCTGGCTCTATAATGTCATACGCATAAGCTATCCCCATTGAAAGGGTGGTGTTCTTTTTATTAAAGTCTCTTGCAATATTGCCATTTACAGAAGCAGACATATAATCATACTCTTTTGAGAAATTTCCTCCCGCGCTAACGGTATAATTTTGCCACAAAGGCTGGGTCCACTGCCCTGTTAATTGTACTCGTGTATCTTTAAATGTGTCATCTAAAGGAGTATCCCCCGGCTTAACCGTATATTGCCCATTTCCTGAAGGTCTCGTAAAGGTTTGTGGTGTTTGCTGTGCAACCGCGCCATTTGGAGAAGCCCCCGTTAAGGCATCAATGGTCAATTTTAAATTAAGTACTTGATCATTCGCGAAGCTCTTTTGACCCGCAATAATTGCTTCAGTGGCCGTGACTCTATCAGCTTCAGCATAATGCATAATCGCAGTGTCAAATTGCCAGCCTTCATCGGATTGTGCTTGTGCTGTGCCACCTAGCAAAGCACAAGATGCCGTTGTTAGTAACACTTTTAAATTAGGTTTTGTTTTTTTTAATTGCATCCGCAGCCTCCACCACCAAAACTACGCCCACCGCTTGTTGCTTCCTTACTGAAGTAGATATGATCATCTAGGGCGGTATCAATTGGGGCACTTGTTAATGCCATTTCCTTTTTCGCTAATAAATCTCTTTCCCAAGGTTCGACACCTAAACTTGAACATCCAGTCAACAGAACGAAACTAAGTATAAGCGCCCCACGTAAACCTTTAATTATCGGCATAATGATTTCCTTGTAGTAATTCTTTAATTTCTTGTTCATAACGCAATTTTTTCTTTTCAGTAAATCCCATATGAGCACTCACAATTTTACCTTCAGTATTAATTAGAAAACTGCTGGGCATTCCTTTTAATTGCAGTTCACCTGCGAGGTCTCCGTTAGGATCATAAATAATAGAAAAATTCGCAGGGACTTGTGAAAGAAACCTCTCTGCGAGTTTCTTATCAGCGTCCAAATTAACGCTAACAACGACAAATTTATCATTATCAAATTTATTTTTTAAATCGTTCATCCAAGGAAAAGACTTCCTACAAGGAGCACACCAAGATGCCCAAAAGTCTAAATAAACAACTTTCCCTTTGTAAGGCTTGATCGCTTCGCTATAAGTAAATGGTATGATTTCGTTGCCATAGAGCAACGGGGATAACAATAGTAAAAATACAATTGGAAATACTGAAAACTTCATGATTCACCACGATAAAATATAAGCCTTTCAAGCATAAGAAAGTTTTATTAAGGAAACCTTAAGAAAACTTTTGCGTATCAATTAAATATTACTAGTGTTTTTTCAACTTCTTTTCGGCTTTATTTAAAAGCACTTCTATTTCAATGTGTCGATATTTATCAGCCAAAGGTCTTAATTCTCGGCCAGGAGCTGATTTTGCGATGATAAAATGGTTTTTGGCTTTTTCATAGTTTCGTTCGTCTAACATGAATTCACCATAAAAATAGTTGGCATCAATTCCTGTAGGGTTAATCGCTAAGGCTTTTTCTAAAAACGCTTTCGCATCATCATCATCACCAAATGCAATCGGCCATCCTGGAACCTTATGATATAAAGTCCCTAAACTGGTGTATGCTGATCCTGATAATGCTGAATCATCAATTTCAATTGCCTTTTCGAAAGATTTTTTAGCTTGTTTAGCTAACGACAATGCACCTAAACCACCTTTTGCACCAGCGTAACTAGATTGTATAATTCCTTGCCAAATCCAAGTTTCTGCACGCTCTGGATATTTTTTAACAAAGCTTTGAGCTTCTTCAGAGAGTTCATCAAATGCATCTTCTTGACTATCACCTTTCAATGTATAATTTACATTCGCCCATTCATGTTGCAAATATAACAACTTATCATCAAAGTCATTGGCGTTATTTGCCAACGAACCAAGTGAAATAAAACCACTGATCAAAAATAAGAACACCTTATTAGTCGTTTTCATTTTTTATTTCTCCTCTACTAACGATATTTCAGAAACTGATTCAGAAGTTCTGCTTTTATTAAAAAAACGCTTGATTTTATTAAGTTTCGTACTTATCGCTCTATCAACAATTTCAGGAAAGACACCATTAAACCGCGCAAAAAACTTTTCAGGCCAGCCAACAAACTTTCGTGCTTTATTACTGCGAATTAACGTCATAAACTCTTTTGCTACAAACTCAGGTGAATCACTGGCATTTCCTAATGATCTGTTCATTTCATCAACAATGTCACTGTTGATATTTGTATGTGTTGCTCTTGGAGCAAAATAAGCAACTCTTATGTTTGAGTCTGCCAATTCTCGACTCAAGGACTCAGTAAAACCATAAAGGCCAAACTTACTCGCACAGTATGCACTAAAGCCAGGATAGCCTATTGAGCCAAAAGCTGAGCCAACATTAACTATTGTTGCTTTAACCTTATTAGTATTAGTACTTTTAGACGGACTAAGCCGCTTTAAGAATTCATGTGTAAAAAGCATGGGGGAAAGTAAGTTTATATCCATTAAGTTCACTAACTCTCTTTTTGCTAAATCTTGAAAATCTGAAAAACTAGAAATACCAGCATTATTAACCAGTAACTCGATATCACCATAGTCAAACGCTTCATTAAGTATTCTATTTCGAGCATTTTCATCAGTAAGATCACCACAAACGATATGTGAGTTATATCTTAGTTCCTTTCTAATATCTGTTAACTTATCAAGATCCCTTCCTTGCAAAATCACGGTGTAACCCGCACTTGCTAATTCACGAGAGATTGCACGACCAATCCCTCCTGACGCACCAGTAACTAGGCAAATTTTTTCTTGTTTCATAATTACCTCCTATGCAGCGAATTCTTTAGCGGGTGAAATAGATAAACCTCTAAACATATCACCATATAAAATAAAGAATTTTTTGGCACTTTCTACAATTAAATCTTGCTCAGCTTTATCAGTAATTCTTTCCATTAACCCTTCAAAGAATTTTACATGTTCAATATCTAACGAGCCATGAGAACGAAGATAAGAAAAGGCTTTTGTCGGTAGATTTAATGTCTGCTTAATATTTTCAGCAGCATTGTCTGCCATTGCTATACTGGTTCCTTCAAGCACGTGAACCATGCCGAAAAAGCCTAATGGGTTTATCCTATTTACCATATCGTAAGCGTAAGAGACCATTAATTCAGTGGCTAGATTAGGCGTACTTTTTCTATGCTGTTCTTTGTCCGAACCACAATGCTCAATATCATTTAATATCCATTCTTGATGACCTAGCTCTTCTTCTATGTACTCAGCAACGGCTTCTCTGAGCCATTCCTTACTTTCAGGTAATTTGGCTCCAACAGACATAAGTAATGGCACCGTATGCTTAACGTGATGATAAGCCTCCGTTAGAAAGGCCACATAATCACTTAGTACAATATCTCCTTCGAAACATCGTTTAATGATAGGAGCAGATAGTAGGTATTCACGTTCTTGGGTTGTTTCTGTTAATAATCGTTGATAAAGGTTCATATAATTTATCCTATGCAATTGATGTATTTAGGTATGCATTTTCAATTTGAGATTTAAACTCAGTAAAAATTTCAGCCCTTTTGGGTCTGCCATTTGACGTTAGTAGCCCTTTTTCAAACGCCAGTGGTTTTTCAAGGCTAACAAATGCTCTTATTTGGGCGTAATCAGGTAGCGAGTCATTTATTTGATCAATGATGTTTTGCAATAATGCGTGTGTTGAATTTGCTATATTTGAATAAATAATCGCAGTACAAAAAGGCTTGCCATCACCAAAGACAACGGCCTGTTGGAAATAACCTGTTGAAAGAATTTCTGATTCGACCCACTCAGGGGAAATATTTCGTCCAAAAGAGTTGATCAGAATATTTTTGATTCTGCCATTGATGAAAATTGTATTTTCTTTAATACTGGCAATATCTCCTGTTTGTACGGATGTTGGATACCAAGAATTTTTATCCTCTAAATACCCTAAAAAAGTATTTCCAGTAACGACCAATTCGCCATTTTTAACATTTGCTTTTAAGTGTGGTAATAGGCTACCTGCACTGTTTATTTTGTCATGTAAAGGTGTACATAAACTCACCACAGAGCCACACTCTGACAAACCGTAACCTTGAAAAACAGGTAATAAACACTCTCTTGCTTTTACAATTAATTTATTTGAAACTTTACTACCTCCAACCGCTATAAATTTTAGTGACTTAGGTGGTGTCCAACCTTGCTCAACACCAAGTATTAAAACATGTAAAAGCTCTGGCACTAAGATTAACGAGTTAGGTTGTTGTTCACTAATACAAGCGAGTAATTGTTGAGGATTAATTAACCGACTTCCCTGAAAGCCTCTTTCATTATCACTCAGTACGATAACCGTGCCCCCGGCAATGAAAGGACTATAAATACCCGCAATATTTTCTAATAAAGTTGGAAGTGGCAAAAGGCATAAATGTCGAGGCTTCATTAGTCCTATTCTTTCAACTAAAGATATCGCAACGTTATATTGATTATCTTTACTTAAACATACACCTTTGGGCTGACCAGTAGAACCTGATGTATAAGTGACTTTAGCTGTACCTATGGGAAATTCAGCCATATCATTTTGAGCGATTTTATAGGCGATTAACGTTAAGTTATGTGATGCGTCATCACTTTCAAACGGTAGAATATTGTCACTGAAGATAACATTTGGTTTTACTGACGCTACAAGGTTATTAAATTGTTCATCAGTAAAGAATAACGGGATCGGTGTAAAAACCACCTCTGATTGTTGACATGCCAAATCAACAACTATCCAATCAATTGAGTTTTGAGCATAAATACACACAGAAGTTATTTGGCGCTCTTTAAACCATACAGATAACTTATTTACCTTATCAAATAATGCTTCATAAGATAGAGAACCAGCGCTAGATTCAATAGCGATATCGTTTTCTTTAAAATTATAAAGTAATTCTCTCATGATAATTCTCCTCGCAAGCGAGAAGTGGTTTGAACAATTTTAGGGGTTAATGCAGAGAACAAAGTAGCGTAAGTATCATTGTTTTCAATAATACTCATTACACTGGCCAATGATATTGAAACCACTTTGGGGTTAGTATGATAGTAACTTCCCCAGTCATCCGTTGATGGATTAAGTTTGTTTTGGTCGGCATCTACAATAAACCGAGTGTCTACACCTATTTTTTGTATAAGTTTTAAAACATGCTCAGTTCCTGAAAACACCATGTAGCGATAGTTATTACAAAATAAAGATACTGCTGTTACCAAAAACAAAGGCAGGGTAAATCGTTTGGCATTGCTATATAAATTACCAATTTCAGCAATTTCATCACGTGACACATTACTCGCCACATTTGATATAACATTTTCAATTGGAGTATCTAAGTATTGCTCAATGAACAAAGGATTGACGGCACTTCTTATGCCTAATGCCGCTTTGAACTGTCCATCTTTAATCGCTAGAACCCAAGGCATATTCACTGAAACACTAGCGTTATAAGACTTTTGAAATCCATTTATAATAAAGGACTCTACATCAGTTCTACCAGGTGAAGTTTTTGCAAAGACATCCAAGTCTAATGTGAAAGCAGAATCACTTTTTTTAGTAATATTTTTTCTAGAATGATTAGAAACTAAATTAAACATCATAAACCTCCTCGTTGCCTATGATGTAACTTTAATAAACCCTCCTTAAAGAAAACTTAAGGTAAGTAAATTATTTGCTAAAATATTAAATTTATTTGTTTTCAATCTAACAACCAATAAACAAAGGATAAATTATTAATCACTTATAGCGAATTCATCATCAAGGCTATTAACCTGAACATTTATCGAAAATCGATACCAATCATTTTTAAAAGCACGGCTCCGCCATAAAGCATGAGCTAAGGCTATATCAGACAACTCATCGTTTCTATCGCTAGCGACCAGTGATTTTTGACTAAAAACATAATTAAATAATTTAGCTTCTTTATCTGGTTGTAATATGGTAACGCCATTATCATTCATATAGGCAAAATTATTAGCGTATAGCATCATCGCTCGATTAGTTAAATTTTCATTGCTCAAGTCATGCCCTAACATAGGTGAATAATTTTCAATCCCCATTAGAGGTGTGATGTTGATACCAACAGCTTCCGCTTTGCACACAGACTTATCGTAAAACCTATCTAACTATGTGCCCCAAAGAGAGATAGAAAGTTATTTTTTCATACTTACAATGCCTAGTAATCTAATGTCCGCTTTGGTATTTTCTAATCAAATTATAATTTCTGACTTTATAAATTACTGATAAAATTTAGAACAATTCTATTATCTAACCCAGGGTTGATTTTCATCGGTTCAAATGTCGCTAGATAAGCCAAGGCTAATGTCAGCAATCGTATCTAAGTGAACATTAATATGACTATTTTTGAAGCCTTATTTAGGTCTGCAAAGTGGCTTGAGTTCAATCGGTGGATCAGGGTCGTAAACTTATCGTTTTTATATAAAAATTCACATTCATTCACAATTGATATTGTACCGAAAATTTTTGCACGGAATTAGATCTCAAATCCCCAAAGGGGACATTGAATCATGTAAGTTATAAATAAATTTAGAGTATTAATCCTATGGTGATTTCGCCACCAGAGCGAGATAGAAACTATAAGTTAGTGGCCAAAATCACTTGGCCACTACATAGTTATTTATTACTTTTCGGGGGGATTACCTTTGTATCTTAAAAAATTTGAGAGTAAATTTTTAAGCAGAGCAGCGAGTAAGTTCAAGTAATTCATCTCAGCACGTCTGCTCTCGAATACTTACCCTTTTATTTGTTCTTCCAATCGTTTTTTCTTTGCTTCGATCTTGGCAAACCAAATCAGAGGAATAATAATAAATGCAGTACCGATTGTCATGCTCAGATCTGGAATTTCATCAAACCACAATATGCCCACTGCAACTGCACCTAACAGGCCACTGTATTCGGCGCTGGCAATTTTACTGGCTTCAACAGCGCGGTACACCAGCACGCATATACCAGCATAAATTAAGATGAAAGTAGTGGACCCCGTAGCTGTTAGCATAGAAGCCCAATGCCAAGGTTTGTCTTCCCATAACGTTAACCCAAGCGCTGCTGGGACGCCAACGAGGTTGGTTAGCAGTAAAACTTGAAAGACATTATGATGTTTGGGCAATTTACGAATCAATATATTATTCATCGCCATCGTTAATGCTACGATCAGCGCGGCAATCGCTGCCCAGTTAATGTGTGTCGGCTTAACCACTATGAGCACGCCGATAAAGCCCAAAATTGCCACTGCAATTGAATGACGTGTTAGCTTTTCTTGAAAAAATATCATCGCTAGTGGCAGCATAAGTAAAGGTGCCGCATAGAAAATGGCATTAGCGGTGGCTAATGGCATAGCGTTGAGGGCTATAACCATAAATATAGCGCCAAATAACCAAATGTGGCCGCGTAGGACGTGCCACTTTAGACCATCGAACAGGCCATTTTTTTTACTGAAGAGGCAAAATGGTAGTAAAATTAACACTGCGCTTAATTGACGAAAAAAAACAAACTGATATACCGCACCATCTGCTGACAGCGTTTTTATCAAGGCATCTGAAAATACAGCAATCATATTGCCAATAATAAGTAACGTCATTGCTAATCCGACAGATATTTTTGGCATTTTATTTTTCCTACTACATTATAAAAAGTTTCAATTGAGATCAATCAACAATCCCTCGTCAGCTAAATGCTGAGATGGTTAGCATATTCCAATCCGTATCATGATGTATAATGATTAAAATACCATTAGCATGAGCTGAACTAATAATGAAATTACCTCCTTTACGTGCTCTGCAATGTTTTGAAGCAGTTGCGCGCATGAACAGCTTTTCAAAAGCAGCTGAATATCTTAATGTCACCCAGAGTGCCGTCAGTCATCAGGTCAGAGTACTGGAAGAGTACTTAGGTGAAAGTATGTTTAGCCGCCAGGGCCGTGTTTTTTCGTTGACTGAGGTCGGTGAGCGTTATTTTGAAGAGGTCAGCAGCTCATTGGCTAACCTCTCAAATGCCAGTCAGCTTATTCGGCATGGTAAATCCGGCAACATTCGTTTGGCGTTATACAGCTCTTTAGCGGTGAAATGGTTAATACCGAGGTTGGCGGATTTTCGCAAACAATACCCTGAAATAGATTTAACACTAAATATGGTAGCTGAGGAACCGGATTGCAACGATCAAGTCGCCGATTGTTTTATTACCGTGAATCCACCGAAACGTAACTTCGTCAATCACTTTCTCTATACTGAAAAACTCTATCCTGTTTGTGGGAAAAAGCTTTGGCAGCAGATCAGAGATAAACCTCTTCCCGAGACACTATGGCAGCAGCCATTGTTATCAGTAAAATATTCAGATTCGAATGAACACCTTGGTGAAGACTGGTTGCGTTGGTGTAAACGTGGCGGTTTTGAGTTACCTGAAGAGGTAAAAACAAGTCATTTTAGTCATGTATTACTTGCCGCTGAGGCGGCCCGCTATGATCTAGGGATCGCCCTCATTGATAATTACTTAATGACAGATCAAGACCGCCAGCATAACTTTGTCCGTATCCCAATGCATGAGCTTCTTACAGGAGATGATTTCTATTTTGTTTACAAGAATACGCGAGCCAAGCAAACCGATATTGTGAAATTAGGCAACTGGTTAAAACAGCAGTGCTTTGAACAGGAATCATCATAACTCTAAATTGGTATTAGCCAAAAAATAGGCTAATACCTTCATTGCAAATCGAGTGTGAATTACCTTTTAAATGTTTATTACCGCTTACTTATCAATAGTGCATTAATGTTGAGTTATTTCAGCTCAATATTTTGTCAATGTGGTCGTTGCAATCACTTACTAAGTAATCAAAAATGTCTGCTACTAGCAACGGACCTTAACTAGATACATTCACTTTTCCATGAAGTGATCATAAAATCTATGGCGCTAGGTGCCCCGAAGCGCCATAGAATTTAAAACCTAAAATCATATTAATCTAATGTCCGCTTTGGTATTTTCTAATCAAATTAGAATTTTTGACTTTATAGATTCCTGATGAAATTTAGAACAATTCTATTATCTAACGCAGGGCTGATTTGTCTCGGTTCAAATATCGCTAGATAAGCGAAGGCTAACGTATCAAAGTGATCATAAACTTGCCTCATTTTCAGGATTAATTTAGGTCAGCTCTTGATCGAAAAGTTCTAAAATTTGTTGGACTTATAACGAGGAGCTAAGCTGTTTTTGACCAGAGCAACAGCTCGAAAGTATGATTCTTTTTTGTTGAGTATGACACATCATTGTCACTGCACGTCAACTAGACAATATAACAATCAGTACAGAGCTGCCCGATTACAGCACTTTATGATGTAGGGTAGCGTTTAGTTTTCTGACTAAATATTCTTGATAAAGAGCTTCAGATGAAACTCTGCATAATTTTGCAACCTGATCGAGCCATAAGAAGTAGTCTGTAAGTCTCTTCTCGTCCCAATTAGCAGGTATGGCGGATACATTAGAGCAGAGATCAGCCAGCTTAATGCGTCGAATGTGGTTGGTAGCAGCAGGAAGCTTTGCTAGAACATTCTTGCGTCTTCTGCTCAATGGCAGTGATTTATCATCAGTTAACGCTTTAACCATTTCCAATGTATCAGCCCCAAATTCATTTAAGATTTTACTTTGTGAAATATCAGTGTCCTCCAAGCTGTCATGTAAGATTGCAGCACATAAAACACTCGGGGCAATATCATCCGTTAACTCCACTAACAATGACATGACTTCGATTAAGTGGTTTATGTAAGGAGATTTATCAGATTTTCGCTGTTGATCAGCATGACCTTGAGCAGCAAGCATTAAGGCTTTCGTAATAAGCTTTATATCACTTCCTCCCAATTTTTCAAGCATATTAACCACCACATGTTTAACTGTATTTACATACAGATTAGTTGATTTTTACTATATGTAAATCTCTTATCTTTTTAACATAACAAACGTTTCTATTAACTTATCTCTAAAGCAGCCAAAGGTCTGTAAGTAACTTGACTCAAGAATGTCTCTTTTCAAGTTATGTTTTTGGCTCAATGTATCTGAAGTGGCAAGTTCACCAAGTAATTTAACATCTGTTATAGGTTGAATATTATTCGATATTAGTTTTTCGGCCTTATTACTATCAGCTTTAAAAAATTCATTAGCTAGTTCATTGCTTCTTTTCAAAACACAAATATCAGGTAACTCCTGATCAATTCTATTTGCAAAAATACTCAGTTGCTCCTCAGCCAAAGTAAATAACCAAGCCTCTTGATTGTGAAATTCATTGACCCTTAATATACGACCTAACACTTGCCTAAAATAAAGCTCTGTTTTAACTCTACTTAAATGACAGCAAACTTGTAATCTCGGTATATCCGTTCCTTCGGACACCATTCCTACGCTTACAATCCATTGAGTATCATTGAAACGAAAATCATTAATTTTATCCGATGGGTTATTTTCTTTGTATGTAACTATCGTCGCCGATTGATGAAACGATTCAGTAAGTAAAAAGAATATTTGTTCAGCATGTTCTACAGAAGAAGCTACAATTAACCCAGCTGCATTAGGGTTTTGCTGCCTTATTGTAACTAACTTACTTACACCTTGAGCAATAATATAATTGATTACAGCTTCATGCATAATAAGTTCTTGGTATGAAATTGATGGACTTTTTAGTAAAGCCTTTAGTGAGTGATACGTTTTTATTTCTTGTTTTGCTGTCGTGACAGAAATTTCTTCATTATCAATTAAAACTATCTTCGGGTTACGACAAACTCCATCATTGACAGCCTGTTGCAATGAATAAATATAATTACATAAAATCTGATTATCAGGGTCACTGTAAGTTGCCAATGAAATAGGTAGTAGATCTGAGCGCCAGGGAGTGCCTGTTAATGCTAAAGTAAATGCAGCCTGTTCTTGAATATTTTTAACAATATCTTGCCCCCAAACATTCGCATCCTCTATAGAAGAGCCTGCGCAATGATGTATCTCGTCAAACACAACAAGTACTCGATTCTTTCTTAGTAGCTGCCAATAATCATCATTAAAGAATCGCATATTTTGATATGTATAAGAGCAACCGACAGAGCCAATCACGCCATCAAAATTGCAATTGAGTCGTTTCGAAAAGGAGATTTTAATACTACTTGTAACCTCAGAAGATGGTGAAAAACATATTACAAAATCTATTTTTTTTGCATCAAATAGATAGGCTGCAACCTCTGCCGCGAGCACTGTTTTACCAGAACCTGGTGTTGCTAAACAAAAAAAATGTTTATGGTTTCCATAGTAATGCTGTTTAACTTTGTTTAAGCACTCTCTTTGCCACTCCCTTAACATGATTGAAGATCCATCTCTTTTTTACCTAGCAAGTTTTGTAAAGCGTGAATTTTCCCAAGTAACTTAATAGATTTTTCTTTAGCGTGGGTGTAATGCTGCTGGAGTTGTTTGTTTAGTTTAGGGAAACGCTTTGTCAAACGTTTATACTCTTTAGCTTCTTCAAGCACTGTATTAAAGTCTATTTCATAAGAGAGGAGTTCTTTTTGCAGCTCTTCCTGATAGCAAATTGCTTTGATTACTTTGCGCGAGCCGCTAGAAGTTTTATTATAAACTTTAGCTCTCTTCGGTTTATTACCCCTAAGAACAGATTTAATTTCAACAGTAAAAAATAAGGCTGTTTTTGAATAAATAACCTCTTTATTCCCATTATCTGATTCGTTACTACGCTTTAAAAGCCCTTTTTCAACATTTCGTGTTAATTGGCGATATATAAATTTTCTAGTTTCAACTGCATCATTAAACTCTGACTGTTCATGTAATAAAACATCTCTAGCTTCAACAACAGTGAAATTATTCATCTGTTTGATTACTAATAGGAAATGCAAAAATACATTCATGTTCACTTTCTTACTCATTGCTATACCTTACAAATAACCATAAACTTAGGATACCTAAGTATACATGTTGATGTAAAAACTAGACAATCCTTTTTAACTGAGAGTTATTGAGATGAAACACCCGTGCAGGTTAAATCCTTCTTTACAGAGCGTCTTAAAGAGGCTCGAAAACAAATGAAAATAAGTCAAAAAGATTTAGGCATCAAAATGGGAATCGATCCTAGTTCTGCAAGCGGTCGCATGAACCATTATGAAACTGGACGGCATATGCCTGATCTTGCTACTTTAAAAAAATTAGCGGCAGAGCTAAATGTGCCCGTAAATTACTTTTTTTGTGAGTCTGAAGAAAGCGCTGTTTTAGCTCGCTTAATAGATAAACTTGATGATGAAGGGAAACGTAAACTTATTCAGATGCTAGAATCAGAATAATCAAAAGTAAGACACTTGTTACAAAAACGGTAGACCAATAAAAGTACCTATTAAGCCTATAGGTGAGATAGGGATTGGTAATAATGATTCCCCAATAACTTCACCGAGACCTTCATTTACCGAATCAATAGCAACATCATTGGTACCTTCGGACAATAAAGTATTTGATACTACAGTTTCTAAAGCTGCATTATCTAATCCCGAATTAATAACCATTGCTGAATCAAAACCATTTGCCACTTCGCTTGTCACAATAATTGGTACATCAGAATGTTGATCTAGCGTGGCATTAATATAACTCGTACTATCTGTTGCTTTTAATTGCATTTCTAATGCAATATCACCATCGCTCATGAGTGCAATGTCAGATATAGGGTGATTTGTAGCTTCGAACATCATGGCATCAAAACCTTGTTTATTTAAAGCGTTAACCACCTCTTGTTCAAACACTATGCCTTTGATGTTGCTAATATGGCCGACCATTGCATCTGGCTCTATATTTTCAAAGTAATCAATAATCTCACTATTATTTGAGGCTTCAAGTTCGTTGTATCCACGTCGAACAGAATCAAATACAACATCGTTTGATATCATGCCTATATACCACTATGTTCTGTTAAATAGTTTCTGATATGTCCAAAGTCTTGTTGATTAGCTAAATCCTTCGCGCTTCTTCCTAAATTATTTTTTAAATTGACGCTAGCTCCGGATTCAACCAGCAACTTAGCTATTTCTAGGTGTCCATTCTGAGCAGCAAACATTAACGCCGTGAAATCAGAATTGCCTCTATGATTTAGTGCCGCTCCGTTATCTATTAGTTTTTTACATAATTCAAATTCACCACTATAGGCTGCTCTGATCAATGGCACGGAGCCTTCTTCAGCGCTTTTATTTACATCAGCACCCGCATCAATTAATTTGATCGCTATAGTGAAGTGATCACTGTTTGTTGCCACTGATAGTAGAGGATTATTATTTTCACTTATCGCATTTGCATCAGCACCCAGAGAAAGTAACTTTTCAACTGTAGACTCGTCGCCCTTTCTGACTGTAAGAACAAGTAAGGTATTCCCTTTTTCATCTTTAACATCAGGGTTTACCCCGTCGTCTAATAGCTGATGAACAATATCTAAGTAACTGTTTTGGTAAGCTGAAAGCAACGCAGCCTCACTATATTTAGCACTAAATACCGCTCCTTTTTCTTTTAGTAACTCAACAATATCTAAGTGCTGCTTGAAATAAGCTCCTGTTACTGCATTCCATCCATCGTTATTGCATGTGTGGATATTCGCTCCATGCTTAATTAAAAACTCAACAGAAGCTTTTCTGCCCTTTATTGATGCCCAAATTAATGGCGTCCAGCCATTTTCATTTCTAATATCAACTTCTGCGCCTTTTTCTACCATTAGCTCTGCTAACTCAAAGTATTCATTCTCTAAACAAAGTAAAAGAGCACTACTTATCTTTTTCGGACGATAGTTTGGATTTGCACCTAGGTCTAAAAGTTGTTTGGCAATATCTATGAACCCTAAGTCCAAAGCTAACCTTAAAGGGTTGTGACCATCAAGATTTACGTTAAACTCTTGAGCACTAATCAGATAGTTTACTACCTTAGTAAAGCCAGAATTCAAGGCTAATTCAAAAGGGCTAAGATTATCAGCGCTTAATTCATTAACTAACGACGGGGTTTCACTAACTAATATTTTAACAGTGTTAATGTCGCCATTATGTAGTGCTTCAAAAAATTGTTCTGTCATAAATTATATCTTTTTTTAAAAAGGAAGGTTGTCCATCGCTTCACCCGATTAACCGCCTATTGAGCCAAACTCCGTATTCATTGCTTGAAGAATTTCACGAAGTTTAATGTTTAAGCCGTTATTTTTAGATTCAGCTTTACGCAGAGTTGAAAATGGGACGTAAAGTTTTGTCCTAACTCCCATCGAAATATCTACTTGAGTTCTATTTGAATTTTCTACTTCATCGTCCCATTTTGATTGCTCTTTCCAATCGAGATCAAATTTAGATACTAATTTGTCTACTTTAGCCCAATCTTTTACCCTCCACCGTCCTGCAAGTTTATCAAAAAGAGACTTATTAAATAGGCTGTAATCTTCCTTTTTTATGTTATCAAACCATGCTATACCTTTCTGCCAGCTAGAAACTCTAATGTATGGTTCACTATTAATACTAAAAGCTTCATTTCTGATAGTCATATTTTTTTTAAAAAGTAACTGTTGTGCATAATCACCTTTAAAAAGCGCATGTCCTTGCTTTTTGGTATCTCCAGCCCAAAAACAAAATTCAATAAAGATATCTTCTAGGCATATAGCGCCATTTATTTCAGAGGTCTGAATTTTTAGCTCTGTAGCCATTGCCCATTTTAATTGGAAGCTTATTCGTCGTTTAAAATCGGTAAGTTCCATTTCATTAAGAGAGCTACAAACTTCAATTAATCGTTGTTCGATATTATATTGAAGGTTTTTAGTTCGAATTGTTAATTCATTTAAACGACTAATTTGATGCCACATGGGAAAGTGCCCTTTTAGCATATCGAGGTAATCGGACGATATATGGCTAGGTTGTCCCATACTTTTATTAACATTTGTGACTTTCTCTATGAGCGCCGCAACCTTCTTCCAGGAAAAAGATTTAAAAGTCTCTTTGGCATTTTTTTTATAACTGAAAACCTGATTCTTGAGTTGAGCTAAACAATTTTCATTGGTGGGTTTAATCTCACAAATAATCACAGTGTCTGCGTACGTTATTACGAGATCAATTATTGGTGATTTGGTTAATCTTTTTTTTACTGCATCGTATTGTGCAGAAGTGTAATCATCAACAGTCATTGATACAGCAATAACTCTTTCACCTTCTAATCCATTAGAAGGAACCTGAATACCAATGTCAAAAAATGAACTATCTTGAGGCGGAATGGTAATACTGGAGTACAGTGGATCAATCTCAGCAATAAATGAGTGCAATAAAGAAGGGTCATATTTTAAGCAAAGTGCTAACCCTTTCGTTAGATTGTTTTCAAGTTTCTCTTTTGATTCGCTTTCTCCATAAAAGCGAAAAAGATTCATGTGCCTATTCATCTCATACTTCCTATTTAAGATTTAAGCTAAAAACACTTTGGCTTAGCTGTTTATTTAGCGTTGTACTGACGAATTATGGCTTCGACAACCTAGGTAGCCCAACTATCAGCTAACACTTCAGCTTGAGCTAGTATTAACTCAATAGCTTCAGATGATTTGTCAGGTGGGTATTTCCACTTACGCAGTAAACGTCTAACAAGATTTCGCATTCGGGCGCGTACACTGTCTCTTTTTTGCCAGTCGACTGTTGCAGATTTTCGTAGTTCCGCCGTTAACGCTATAGCGAGTTGCCTTAACGCATCATCGCCAAGTTCACGTACTGATTCTTCATTAACAACTAAAGCGCGGTAAAAAGCTATTTCATCTACAGATAGGTTTAACTTGTCCGCCATTTCAGAATCAGCGGCCATTTCTTTCGCCCACTGTATTAACTCTTCAATAACCTGTGCTGTTTCAATGCCTCTGTTATGGTACTTCAGTAATGTTGCCATAATACGGTCTGAGTATTTTTTCTCCTGCACAACATCATTTTTCATTCGCGCTTTTATTTCGTCTCTTAACAGCTTTTCAAGTAACTCTACCGCCAAATTTTTCTGAGGCATGTTTTTAACATCTTCTAAAAACTCTTCTGACAATAAACCAATATTTGGTTTATCTAAGCCCACCATCGCAAAAATATCATCAACCCCTTCAGCGACTACGGCGTTATCAATAATTTGTTTAAATGCTGAATTACGCTCTTCATCACTACGTTTTTTATCAACCTTAGTGTGCTTCATGAAGGCAGTTTTAATGGCTGAGTAAAACGCTATTTCTGTTCGATATTCACTAACAGCATCTAAGGTATTACATAAAGAAAATGCTTTAGTTAATGACGCCATTACATCTAAAAATCGGCGTTTTCCTTCACGCTCACCTTTAGTATTCGTTAATCCTGAGATGTGATTTACAGCACCTGGAAGTAGTTGCAACGCTTTAGATTCAAAGTCATCAATATAATCAAAGGTGTGACCATCAACAGGGGTAGCAAACATGCCACGAATCACATCAATTTTTTCAGCTAATACCGCAAAAGCTTCCGCAGTATCAACGGTTGGCTGACCTTTACCTTGTGAGTTAGTGTAAGTTTTTAATGCATTTTTCAATTCACTGGCAATACCAATGTAATCTACAACTAAGCCACCAGCTTTATCTTTGAATACACGGTTAACACGGGCTATAGCCTGCATTAAGTTATGGCCTTTCATCGGTTTGTCAATATACATAGTATGACAACAGGGTGCATCAAAACCAGTCAGCCACATATCACGAACAATTACTAACTGGAGTGGGTCATCAATGTCTTTAAAGCGGCTTTCAAATAGTTTTTTGGTTTTTTTGTCATGAATATGGGGTTGAAGCGCAGCTTTATCTGATGCTGAACCTGTCATAACTACTTTTATTGCGCCTTTAGCGGTATCGTCACTGTGCCAATCAGGGCGAATAGCAACAATGGCATTGTAAATATCAACACAAATATCACGGCTCATACCTACTATCATCGCTTTGCCAGGAAAGGTGCTTGTTCTTTCTTCAAAATGCGACACCAAGTCTTTGGCTATTTGTTCAATTCGGGGTTGTGAACCTACTAGTTTTTCTAATGCCGCCCATTTAGACTTAGCTTTCTCGCGCACGTTGGTTTCTTCTTCATCTTCAAGCACTTCATCAACGTCATCGTTAAGTGCTTCAATTTGCTCTTGGTTAATCTCTAATTTTGCAAGACGAGACTCATAGTAAATAGGAACTGTTGCACCATCATCAACCGCATCTTGGATGTCATAAATAGACACGTAATCACCAAATACAGCACGAGTATCTTTATCATCCATAGCAATAGGTGTGCCCGTAAAACCTATGAATGTGGCATAAGGTAAGGCGTCACGCATGTATTTTGAGTAACCATATACATATTTTTGGCTTATCACTTCACCTTCCGCATTTTTAACATCAACTAAGCGGGCTTTATTGCCGTATTGGCTACGATGAGCTTCATCAGAAGCAACAATAATATTGCCACGGTCAGATAACACAGGGTGCTCTAATTCTTTAGCCAGTAATGCAAATTTTTGAATCGTGGTAAAAATAATACCGCCAGATTGGCGACTTAGTAGCAATTCACGCAATGAATCACGGTCATGAGCTTGCTGCGGCATTTGTTTCAACGTTTCTTGTGCCATACAAAAAGTATTAAATAATTGTCCGTCTAAGTCGTTACGGTCAGTCACAATAACCAAGGTGGGGTTATTCATTTCAGCTTGCTGTAAAAGCTTGCTGGCATAACACACCATAGAAATACTTTTACCGCTGCCTTGTGTATGCCACACAACACCCGCTTTACCTGAGCCAGCCTCAACCTTACTGCCGTAAGTGGCACGTCGCTCACCCACTCCTTCAGCTGAGTTAGCGGCAATCACAGTAGCTTTAACGGCTTCGCGTACTGCATGGAATTGGTGATAGCCCGCTATTTTCTTAATGATGTTGTCACCGTCACTTTCAAATAAAACAAAGTAACGAATGTAATCAAGCAGCATATCTTGATCAAAGAACCCACGTACCATAGTCTCTAGTTGAAACTCTAGTAACGGCTTGTCATCTTCATGCTTAATGGTTTTCCATGGAAGAAAACGCTCTTTACTGGCTGTTAGTGAGCCAACACGGGCGATCCAACCGTCACTTACAATTAACGCTTCATTAAAAACGAATAAGTCACTAATTTCATCTTTATAGGTTTGTAGTTGGTTAAAAGCATTCCAAATGTCAGCATGTTCATCGGCGGGGTTTTTTAACTCAATCACTGAAATTGGTAGACCATTGATGAACACCACAATATCGGGTCGTCGATTGCCTTTAGTACCCGTTATCGTAAACTGATTAACAACTAAAAATTCATTGTTGGTCGTGTTGTTAAAGTCGAATAACTGAACATGAGTATGCAAGCTACCCGTCGTTCCGTCGCTTTGTGTTCCGGTATATTCAACAGGAACGCCTTCAATAAGCCACTTATGAAATTGACGGTTACTTTTAATTAGCACTAAAGAGTCTGGTTTAGATACCGTATTAACTACACTTTCTAGTGCTGTTAAGGGTAACGTAGGGTTGATAACAGATAACTGATTTAACAAGCGTTGTTTGAGTACTACTTGGTGATAGTCTTCACGCTCTGGTGACGAGCCATCGGGTGCAATATCATAACCACATGCATAGCTATAACCTTGCGATTGAAACCAATCAAGGCATTGTTGTTCTAGTTGATCTTCAGTAATCATTTAACAGCTCTCCAGCCTAATCTGATTTATTCATGTTATGGTTAAAAAATTCTGAGAATTGACTATCTTTACTCACGTCCAAAACTATAAGGTTTTCCACAGAGCGCGTAATTGATGTGTAGACAATTTCCGGCGTATCTTTATCATCCATTAAGTAAAATACGGTTTTCGATTCTAACCCTTTAAAACTATGCACGGTTGATAGCTTAATCAAACCGCTATTTGCATAAAAGTGGTTCTTTTTGGTTCGGCGTGCCCGCTCCAATTCAGATTGCAATTCTTTATAGCCGTAGATAATTTTTCGTAGGTCTTGCTCCGGCATTAACTTAAGTTCATTCAGAGTGATTTTAGAGTCATATATTGAAAGTAACTGGTGTAGCTCCTCATAAGATTCAAACATACAGTGGAACTTTTCAACTCCTTGGTATTTATCAGCTAACTTACGGACAAGATAAATGTTAGAGGATAATATAACTACATCATTAGGGTTAAAGTTGTTAGCCCTAATAGTTTTTTGAATCAACTCAAATGATTGATCCGCCCAGTTATCACTAATAAAGTGGTAATCTAGGACCTCAAACGACAGTCCTTGTTGAACAGGTGCTGTTTCTAACAATTCAGAGTCTGAATATTTTTCTATCAAATACTTTGACTGATAGCCTTTGAAAACTTGATTGAGGGGTGACGTAAAGCTTGTTCTATAAGATCGATTTAATTTTTTCCAACTACCAAATCCTTGAGCTATAACTGCTACTCGTTCATTGTTTCGCTCATAAATATTCTGTGATGCATCACCAAATAAAACCATTTCCCCATCAGTGGCTAAAAAGTTATCTCTAATAATTTTAACCCACTCACTCTCAAAGTCTTGTACTTCATCAACTAAAATCGTTTGATAACGTGATAATGTATAGTCTTCAAAGCAATCTTTTTTATAAAGAGCTTCTAAGCCAAAACGCGTTATCAATTCACTGAGCTCTTGTCCGGTTTCATTGATTTGAGAATTGTAGAATTGATGGTAGTTAGTAACAGCAAAATTCTGCTCATCTCTATAACCTAAAATATCACTGATTCTATCTTTAATTAAATTCTTGAGTGTAATGTTGAATGTGATGATAAGTACACTTTCTTGATGCCTTTTACGCGCATTGACAGCTCGCTGGGCAATTATGGCGGTTTTACCACAACCGGCAACGCCCCTTATTTTCTCTTTGCCAATATTACTCAGTGCCAACTTAGCTTGTTTATCATCCAAAGGAATTAACTTACCTTGTTTTAAAACATGCTCACATGGCATTAGACGCCGCTTTAGATCATCATATACACGCCCATCAAATAACACATGAGACTTAAAGCTCTTAATTTTCGATATAAGCATGCTGAGTTGATCATTTGCATATACCATCGCCTTATCACGAGATATCCGTTTTTGTCCCCCTGAAATACCATCGGAACGCTTGTTATAGGTTTCATGGTTTATAGACTTACTGCCATGTTGCTTGAAAAGATCTTGTGACTGTTGCCTCAGCTCACTTTCGGCCTGACTATAAAGCTGATTAATTTGAGATTTACTGCCTTTATGCATATAAACCAAAGGTAAAACAAGGTTAAAGAAGTTACGGCTAGTGAGTTGCCCTAGCCCTAGAACTGGTAAATGTAATTGATACATATTCTTTTTGTAGGTAAAGGCTTGTGACTGCGGAGATGCTATTCTTGAAGTACCTTGAGCGCTTTTAACTGACCATTTATTATAATTATCAACCTGATAATTACTTAAGTTATAGTCTTTAACTTCTATAACAAATATCGAAACTCCTTCTTTGAGGATAATAAAATCTGGCCTATCACCATCTAAAAAGGGGTTAAAAAATACTTCATAGCTGCCATCGAGGTGCTCATTTAAATAATGTAATAAATGATACTCACCTTCAGTAGGTTGTACTTTTAAACGCTCAATGTTCTCTAACGACGGATATAAACTGGCCATAATATCTTCTTATAAAAAGGAAATTCCAAAAAAGCAACTAAGAATGTCTTCAGTGATCATTCGTCTTCCTTTAACTTATAGCCTTGTGCTGGGTGGTTAGGCGACGTAGGGAAAGCCAAACCAATTTTATCTTCTTTTAGCAATCTGTTGAGGTGGTTCTTTCTTAGTGCATCAGTATTTTTACCTAATAGTTCGGCAAACTGAGATAACCTAATATATTGGCTGGAAGCTATAGATAACAGCTGTATTATTACAGTCTCCATATCTTCTTTTTTGGGGCGGTGCTGGTTTCGGATAGCTTGTCCTACCCGCATAAGTTCGTGCCAAAGTGTATCTGATAACTCTGGGTTTTCTTTGTGTAGCTCCGGACTTTCAGGGCTTAGCTCCGGACTTTCAGAGGGTAGCTCCGGATCTTCAGATAGTAACTCAGGGTTTTCAGTCGGCTTTTCAGGATTAACCACAAATTCGTGCTCGGCTAGAAACTGCCCCGCGACATTATCAGGAGTAGGCACTTCAATATTTGGTCGGTGGTATACTTTACTTCGTTGCTCACCGCTTGAGTCGATAATCCCCATCTTGCTTAATTTAACTAATGCTAACGTTACCTCGCGGGTATGAGCTGCCGTTTGAGTGCAAAGTTGATGATGGGTTAAATACAAATCAGAATAAACAGTAATGACAATAGTTCTTTCTAACTCCGATAGCTGAGTAAATTTATCAGCAAATTTTTCATTTAATAGTTGAATAACTTCTTCGGGGTAAAGGTCGATCATTCTTAGTTCTAATAGTGTTTGCTCATTAGGTTCAAGCACTTCTCTTAATAGTGGCATTTTCCAATGCTGACTTTTCCAACCATCTAAAATATGGCGAATTCCTGACCCAGCTTGTTCACCAAACTTTATATATCGGAACATTTGCGCTAATAAACGATTTCTACAGTCAGGTTCCCCACCGTGCAAAGCAATATCAATAGGTACTCGCATTAAACCGGGGTTACGAAAACCAAACATATCAGGGCGCTTTACCACTAAAACAGAAGAGCGGCCACTATAGTCGGCATGCACTATTACGTTTGCAAGTGCTTCACGTAGCGCTATATGCACAGGTGTATCTTCTTGTCGTGTACCTTCTCGCAGTTTAAAAGGAATTTTTAAATCATCAATCAGCTTACGATATACTTTGCGAGAAAAATCATAAAGATTACCCGACCAAGATCCATCTAACGTTAGCCTATCAACCCAGCGTAATTCTTTTTTTGCCTCAGGCCGCTCTTGGTAATCCAACATATAATACGGAAATTTTTCTTGAATAGAGGTATGCAGGCCAAACATCAATAAACCAGCAACAGTAGGACCTTGTTGTCCTGTCTCTCTATTTATACGCCATGCGGCGATCATGCGTAAAAAAGAGGCGTTATCTAATTCATTCCATGGGTGGTTAGGGTTTAAATTAGCGTAGGTTTGCCTATATACTCTTAAGGTTTCTAAATCGAGATCTGCCATACTAAAATGTACCAATACTTCATCATCACGGGAGTCTTCGATTTGTTCGGCAAGCATACGTTTAACTTGTTCACCGGAAATGGTTTGATCTGACTCATTACCCCTTTTAAAGGTATTACCCATAGGGTTACCGTTTAAATACACCGGCCTTTCTTGCCGTTTAGCCCTAGAAACATAAATCACCAGTAACTTTTTACCGTTTATTTCAACTTCGGTAACGTTACCGTTATTCAATAAATTAACACTAACCTTGTTAGTATTGTTGGCGAGATTAAATACTTCAGCTTTAACTTTTTCTATGTTTTCAATGCCCACAACCGAGAAACGATGCTGTTTTTCTTTTAAACCAAGAATGATATAGCCACCGTCAGTGTTAGCAAATGCGCTGTAGCTTTCCCACATATCGTTAGGAACCGCGCCTTTACCGTCTTTACCACCGGCGAGTTTGCATTCAATTTCAGATGACTCTCTTAATAAATTGATGTCATCAAGGCTGTTTAATGAAAACTCACTCATTGAGCTGTATTCCTATTGCTTATCGTTGTTGGTGGTTACTTATTTAGTAGAGCCACGTTAATTTTTTTTTCTGTAATCATTCAACATCCTTAGATGACATTGACTCTACATCAGCACTCATTGCGGCCGACTTAGATATTAATGCTTCAGTCGCTAAATCTATGAAATCATCAGGAAATTGCTGTCTTCGTAATGAACGCCTAACAATATTTCTCAGTCTAGCGAGCATAGAGTCTTTTTTATACCAATCAACACCTGCTTTTTCATTGATAAAGTCGATAAGCTCATCAACAACTTTACTCAAGGTACTTGGATTAGTTTTACTCTTGAGACTATCATCAACAATAAGGGCTTGTAACAATAGTCCATTAACATCATTGGGTAACCTATGCATAGCCCACGGCGAACTTACATGTGTTTCTTTTACGATTTCCTCGGCAGACAAATCAAATTGCACACTTTCAGATTTTATCATTGAGGAATTGATAGCATCGCGGATCAAGTCATTGCAATAACCAGATGAGCCAATTAAATCGGGAAACAGGCTGGCATGATGAATATTCATTTTCCGTAGTTTTTTCAAACATGAAAAGCGCGTATCAGGTTTGTTAGGAATGTGTATTCTACAGATGTACTTTGACACTTCATTTACGTCATCTACATCAACTCCCGAATCTGCAAGGTGTTCATATAAAGATGACTCTAGTGTCTCACCATATGGGGCGAGGCTAAATAAACCTGCTTGATTTACAAGCCTTCCGTGGTCATCTATTGAAGGTTCGACAATTTTCAAACTAGCACCGTCTGGCTCTGATTCACCTAATCCGAGATCTTGAATAAATGCTTTGTTTAATATAAAAATTGTCCGGCTATAATTATTACAATCACCATTAGCTTCAAACCAAGTTGCATCATCCTCCCCTTCGAACGCAAAAAAAAGTGCAACATAAGGGGATAAACTCCAATCAAGTAGAGGAGTAGCTAAACCATGATGTTGTCCTAAAGCCCAAAGCTCACTATCTTTATCTAAAATTGCTTTATCGTTTAACCTACCCCTTGTTGAAAGCCTAAAGTTACTTAAATGCTTATCTGCCAAATCAGCTTTTACAGCGCCTTTTACTAGTCGGTCAAGAGTCGGCTCTAATTGCCACAGGTAATGCTTTTGTCCTCTAAACACATAACTACCGTCTAAATCATTTTCACAGTAGTGTTTAACAACTTGATCAAACTCTTCCCATGAGTTCACTCGACTTGATGGAATTAAACCATCAGTTTTTTGATTATGGATATTGAAGACAGGCCAAACAGGCAAGTTCATGAAATACTCAACTTCTTGCTCTTGGTACTCTTCTACTTCACCATGTAAGCTAACTTTCATCTTTTGGCTCCAAGTTAGTGAGTTCTCTTTCACCAGAAAGGAGTTTAGGAAGTAAGGTATCTCGAAGTTGTGATAATTCTATATTTTGAGCTTTATTATTAGCTATCCCTCTAAAAAATGATGCGAAAATATTTTCAAGTTTTATGCATAATTCCTCATTAGGTATAACAACCATAAGCCTTTCAAAATCTCTAGGATATATATGTGGTTGAGCAGCTCCTGTCTGCATACCAAAAATTTTCTTTTGATTAAATACAAGAAACACATACTGTAAGTAAAAAAATGGGGTTGTCGACTCACTTATATAAGAGCAATCAGATGCCCAAATATTTTGAAAATATAAACTAACAAAACCAGCATTAGCGCCTGATGCACTAATAGTGATGGCAGGCCCTTCTACATTATGAGTATTGTGAAAGTATGCTGGCTTTAAACCTCCAGCAACAACAGGAATATCACCTTCAATAACTGTTTTTTTGGTGATGTTTTTCCCTTTAGTTATTTTGACCCAATCAGAAAACGACTTAACTTCCCAGCCTTCAGGAATCAAGCCTAATTCTGACTCGACGAGTTTATCAGTGAAGAGTGCAGCGGTGGCGGCGTCCATTCCTTCAGGTAGTTCACCGCGCATTTTGGCTTTGATGGGATCAAAATCAACAAACCATGATTTGAATATAGCTTTTGCTATTTCTTCTAGACTTATGTTTATGCTTACGTTTGTCACAATCTTGTTGTTAAGGCTCTTATAGACATCACAGATTAGATTCCTCTCATCTTCACATGGCCAAGGAATAGGAATTTTTCGGATGTTTTTCATAGGAACAGTAGGTTGCCCGCTACCAACTTTGAAATTATCCAAAATGCGTATAAATACTGCACTTCTCATGTACAAATAAAGAAAGTAAGCATCTGTATCGTTAATAGCCCGCAACCTACATACGTTAGGCGCTAAATGATACTTATCATTACAGTCTATTATTGCAGTATCACCCAACTTCGAGCCTGTATAAGTTAATAACAGATCACCAACAAACAGCTTTGATCGAGGGAGTGCGTTTGATGCATCTTTTGAAATACGTTTGGCTTTTGATAGGTCCAATTGGCCGTCACACACATTAAGTGATCGCAAAGCAATAATTTCACCATCCTCAAGATATTTAATATGCTTAGTAAACTCAAAGCCAGCAAGCTTAGTTACATCAGCAACATCTCCAAGGGTTAATACGCTCCAAGTGGATGGCAAGCTTCCAAAATCAGGGTGTTCTACCTTCATAGTTTAAACCCCAATTTTTCAAGGTTTAATCGAATATCTTGTTCTAACGTAGCCGACTCAGAAAACTGTTCGCTCAATATAGCAGTTAACGTCGTCATTTTTTCATCAAACGGAATGCCATCACCTTGTTCTTCAGTTGCACCAACATAACGCCCAGGCGTTAAGACATAATCATGTTTTTTAATGTCGTCTAAGGTGGCAGATTTACAAAAACCTAGCTGGTCTTCATAACTTACTTCATTAATAGCTTCGCCTGTTTTCCATGCATGGAATAAGTCAGCTACTTTTTGAATATCGTCAAAGCTAAAGTCTCGTAATACGCGGTCTTTCATGTAACCAAGATTACGGGCATCAATAAACAGCACTTCGCCTTTACGATCACGTAGTTTTCGCCCTGCCTTATCAATACGAGTGCTTTTGTTTTTGGTTAAAAACCAAATACAAGCGGGAATTTGAGTATTAGTAAACAATTGCCCTGGTAGTGCGACCATACATTCGATTAAGTCTTTCTCAATTAACGTTTGGCGAATAGTACCTTCGTTATTGGTGCTTGAACTCATAGAGCCATTAGCCAATAACAAGGCTTGTGAACCGTCAGGCGCTAGATGATGCAACATGTGTTGTAACCACGCAAAGTTAGCGTTACCCGCAGGTGGTGTGCCATATTTAAAGCGCGGGTCGTTATCGTCAACGCCAGTATTCCACTCTTTCATATTAAATGGCGGGTTAGCCATAATGAAATCTGCACGTAAATCTGGGTGTTGTACATTGCTGTAGGTACTGGCAGGCTCTTTACCAAAGTCATAATCTAAACCACGAATAGCCATGTTCATGGCGGCAAGTTGCCAAGTGGTGTGGTTGTATTCTTGACCGTAAATTGAAATGCGTGATTTTTGAGTAACGGCATCAATTTGTTTTTCGGCGGCGTGTCGTTCAATAAATTTTTCAGATTGCACAAAGAAACCACCGCTACCCATTGCAGGGTCGTATACTCGGCCTTCAAAGGGTTCAATCATTTGTACAATGAGCGTTACGATTGAAGCTGGTGTATAGAACTGCCCCCCTTTCTTACCTTCGGCTAGTGCGAACTGACCAAGCATGTATTCGTACACATGCCCTAGAATATCTTTACTGTTAAGTGACGCGTTATCATCTTTAAAAGTAAACGGGATAGTTGCTATAAGGTTGATAAGTTCATTAAGTTTAGCTTGGTCAATTTTAAGTTGTGAGTAGTGTTTATTAAGCACACCTTTTAACTTGATATTATCTCGCTCAATGGCTTCTAATGCGTTATCAATTAAATGCCCAACTGAGGTGATTTTTTTCTTTTTATCACCAATATCCAGCTCAGCACCACCAATCACTAATGGACCATTGTCTTGCAGAAACTGCCAGCGTGACTCTATTGGTAACCAAAAAATATTCTTTTCAGTGTAAAAATCACGCACTTCAAGCTCAGCGGCAACTTCAGCTAAATACTCTTCGCTTTCTTCACCACCAAAGTCTTCAGGATTTAAGTAATATTCATGTTCTGGGTTGGCAATATCAGCTTTGATTTCATTTTGACGCAGAGTGAATGAGTCTGATACATATTTTACGAAAAGTAGGCCTAGTACAGCATGCTTATATTGTGATGCATCGAGCGTAGAACGCAGCTTATCTGCTGCTGTCCAGAGTTTATTTTCAAGGCTTTTTAAAAATTGCTGTTCGGTTTGGTTCATGACTATTCCAATAGTTACACAGATTAGTTAATGATTAGCTAATCTGTGGTTTTCAATAATGAGTGCTGGGGGAGTATTTGTACTACATGGCAGGGTGCTGCTAATTTACTTAAACGATACTCCTTTCGCAGAATTAACCTCATGATATTACGCTTGTTTGAGATTATTTCAACATTAAGAACCTATAAGCCAGGTACTAAATTGTTACGTAAGAGTACCTGCCTTATTCGAAGTGTGGTCAGTTCTTTAAAGATGACTAAAAACAAGAGAAACAAATAGCATTAAAGTGGCACTCTATTTAGCTCAATAGTTTATTTTTTCACTCACTTGCAATTTTCATTAAATAGCCTTACCTTAAACTTAGGTTTACTAAGTTTTGGTGTGTGGCGTGGCTTTTTTATTTTCTCCTAAAGTTCGTGCGTTTTCTGATGAAACATTAGAAAGCTATTTACTGCGTGTTGTTTCAGAAAATTTTTTTGACTCATACGAACAGTTAAGCTTAGCTATTCGGGAAGCGCTTCATGAACTCGACTTTGATGCCCATGGTGCTTTTCCAATCGATTTAAAAAGGTTGAACGTTTACCACGCTAAACACAATAGCCACTTTAGAATGCGAGCAATCGGTCTTCTGGAAACATTGTTAGACCTCCCTCGTTTTGAATTGCAAAAACTTGCTTTATTAAAATCAGATAAAAAGTTTAACTCGTCCGTTGCAGTTCATCGTGATGGTATCGATATCCCATTAAAGTTTATTCGTTCTAATGGCGCGGATGGAGAATGCTCTCTACCTATATGCCCTCAATGTTTAGCTGAAGAACCCTATATAAAACAAAGTTGGCACATAAGATGGATAAACATTTGCACTAAACATAAATGTACATTAATCCATCAGTGTCCCGACTGTAACTTACCTATAAATTATATTGAAAATGAATCAATTGCCCATTGTTTATGTGGCTTTGATTTGGCCTCAGCTACCAACAGTAATACAACCTCTATTACTGTAAAGCGTAAAGATGCTGAGTTAATACATAACCTGCTCAATAACGAAACTTTAATTGATAATCCATTGTTTCGTGAGACTACAATATCCCAACGTTTTGCGGCATTACTTTGGTATCAAGAAAGATATAGCTGCATAGATAACTTTTGTTTAAATGATGCAGCTACCTTCTTTAGTAAGTGGCCTGAAAATTTATATAACGAATTAGACCATTTAAGTAAAAACGCTAATATGAAGTTGATTGAGATGTTTAATAAAACTATATTTCGATTTATTTTCGGTGAGGTTATTTTATCAGTACCACATAGTATTCAAAGAGAAGGTCAGCGTCATTTCATTCGAATAGCGCTAATTGATTATTTAATTCGTTTAGTTGCAAACAATCCTAAATCGAAAAAGCCTAATGTTGCTGATATGTTAGTGAGCGTGACTGAGGTAGCGATAATTTTAGGTACGTCACATGAGCAAGTTTATAGGTTATACCAAGATGGTATTTTGCAAAATGCTTTTCGTCAAAAAATGAATAGCAGAATAGATCCCCATACTGGTGTCTTTTTCTTAAGGCAAGTAATAGAGTATAAATCTAGCTTTGGTGACGATAAACCTAAAATGCACTTGTCGGCTTGGTAATGGGTATGCATTTACAAGAACTGTTAGCTATTGAAAGTGTTCCAGATCGCGATCAATCTTTAAGGCGTGCTTTTAGCGCTTATACAGAAGAAATAGACATTACAGGTTATGAATCAATCGCATTAACTATTCTGTTAAACCTCACTTACCGTAAGGTGCAAATTGATAACCTACTTGATAAAAAACTAGCCAAGAAAGCGCTAAATAATGAAAGCCTACTTAATAAATGTATTGATGAACTTCAGTGGTTTCATACTCATAACTTGAAATATCCTGATATTAGAGTCAGTAAACAAAACTTAGTAGTTGATTCACCCATGTTACATCCTTTGGTTTTGAGTAGTGCAAATTATGATAGAGCCTACGGATGGACCCATAATTCAGCTCAAGTAAATTTAGTTAAGTTATTTGTTAGTTATTTTTATTGGCAGGGAAATAAATGTTGTCTTGCAGAAATTTTAGCTGCACAGCCAATCGAAGTAGAATGGAAAGCCGCATTTCAATCACTTGGTATGCAAGTTAAATTATTTATAAATATCTGCGGTAGAGTTAAAGGCTTTTTACCACAAGTAATGATCCCAGATACTGTCGATAGATACTCACCCCAAGTTAGAATGCCATACCATGATGGTTATGTAGCCGTTACACCAGTTGTTAGCCATGTGCTGCAATCTAAGATACAACAAGCTGCTATAAACAAGAATGGAAAATTCAGCCAAATTGAATTCACTAGGTCAGCCGCCGTAAGTCAATTAGTCGCGTCCCTTGGAGGCGTTGTTAAGGCATTAAGTTATCCGTTGTATTTCAATAATAAACACCATGGTTTGCATGATTCTCGTCGATTAAAAGTGCAAAATGGACAAAGTGTATTTAACCTTATCGCTTTAACAACAACACACTTTATTAATGCTTTAAATGGCCTAATATATAATGGTAATGCATTAGCACTTAAACAACGCAGACAGCAAAAAGTGATTTGTATAAAGGCTGTCAGAAATGCTTTGTCTGAGTGGTTGTCTCCTATTTTTGAGTGGCGTTTTAGTATCATTGAAAATAAAAGCCAATTAGAACAATTGGACAAAATTTCTGATACGTTAGAGTACCAGCTGTTAACAACATTAGATGATGATTTGCCCGAGTTAGTTAATCCTTTATTTGGTGTGTTAAATGCAATGTTTTCACACGATACATCAACTCAAAAGTATGCCTTTCACCCTAAATTAATAGGGTCTATAAAAGCGAGTTTAAAGTGGCTGTTAAGTAATGCAGCCATTATCGATAACTCACCAGCTTTTCACGATAATGAAGAACAATATCGATACTTACATTTACGGGATATAAGGGTGTTTGATGCTCAAGCATTATCAAACCCGTATTGTGCTGGTACGCCGTCATTAACAGCTGCTTGGGGAATGATGCATCATTACCAACGAAAACTAAATAATGCACTAGATACAAATGTAAGATTTACTTCTTTTTCTTGGTTTATCAAAGATTATTCTAATGTGCCAGGTAAAAAGTTACCTGAAATGCGGTTACAAGGAGCAAAGCAAAATGAGCTTAAGCGCCCAGGTATTATAGATAATAAGCATTGCGATTTAGTGTTTGATTTAGTAATTCATATAGATGGCAATGAAGAAGATTTATTATTAATCGATGAACAACCTGAAATGCTTAAAGCGCACTTTCCAACAACTTTTGCTGGAGGTGTGATGCATCCACCCGAGCTAGATTTAGCTATTAATTGGTGTAGATTATATGACGATGAAAATAAACTGTTTGAAAAACTAAAACGTCTTCCTTTATCTGGTCGATGGGTTATGCCAACAAAACATAAAATCTGTGACTTAGATGAGTTGCTTTTGTTGCTCAACAATGATCTTAAGTTAAGCCCTATTATGTTTGGATATTTACTACTAGATAAACCTAAAAAAAGGTGTGGGTCTTTAGAAGAATTACATTGCTATGCTGAGCCAGCTATAGGATTAGTTGAATATATCACAGCCATTAATATAAGATTAAAAGGGAAAAACTTTTACTTTAATCATGGTTTTTGGATGTTAGAAGCTAAAGAACAGTTTATGCTAATGAAGGGAGTTTAAACTAAAGGCCTTTTATGGATATATGCAATATATTAAAATACGACCGCTCGCTTTACCCTGGTAAAGCTGTTTTCTTTTATAAGACAAAAGATAATGACTTTATTCCTCTTGAGGCTGACATTAATAAGATTCGCGGACCTAAAGCAGGTTTTACTGAAGCCTTTACTCCACAATTTTCACCCAAGAAATTAGCTCCTCAAGATTTAACTCATAATAATATTTTAACGCTTGAAGAGTGTTATGTTCCTCCTAATGTAGAACACGTTTATTGTCGTTTTTCATTAAGAGTGCAAGCCAATTCATTAAAGCCCTCTGGCTGTAGTGATCCTAAAGTATTTTCTTTACTAAAAGAACTAGCAACAGTCTTTACAGATAGTGGTGGCTACAAAGAATTAGCAACTCGTTATTGTAGAAATATTTTACTTGGTACTTGGTTATGGCGTAATCAAAATACTGGCAACACCGAAATTGAGATTAAAACCAGCTCAGGAAGCTCCTATAAAATAAGGAATACCCGTAAAGTTGCATGGGAAAGTTCATGGCCTTCTGAAGATCAAAACGTATTAAATGAATTAAGTGATGAAATGCAAAACGCATTAATCGATCCGAATATATTTTGGAGTGCAGATATAACCGCGAAGATTGAGACTGCTTTTTGTCAGGAAATTTACCCAAGCCAAATTCTCAGCGATAAGCCTGCACAAGGCGATGCTTCTAAACAATTTGTAAAAACCAAATGTATCGACGGACGTTATGCTGTGAGTTTCAATTCGGTAAAAGTAGGCGCAGCACTCCAATCAATTGACGATTGGTGGGATGAAGATGCAGATAAAAGATTACGAGTTCATGAATTTGGTGCTGATAAGGAAATTAGTGTAACTCGTCGCCCTCCTGATTCAGGCAGAAATTTTTATCACTTATTGAAAAATACTGAACAATATATTGACGAGCTAAACGTAAAAAACACAACGACAAAGTCCACGATTAACCCAAACATATATTACATGTTTTCAGTGTTAATAAAGGGCGGAATGTTTCAGAAAAAATCTGAAACAAAGAAGGGGTAATATGTTACGGCATTATTTTATGGTAGAGTTTTGTCCAAAAGAAGCCAATTTACCTTTACTTTCCGGTCGATGCATTTCGATTATGCATGGTTTTATTTGCAAACATAATATTCAAGGGTTGGGAGTATCGCTTCCTGCTTGGTCTGATAACACAATAGGAAATAAAATTGCTTTCATCCACTATGATGATGTGACTTTAAATAGTTTAAAACAACAACCCTATTTTCAAGATATGAAAGACTGTGGCTTTTTTAAATTGAGCGACGTTTGTGTTGTACCAAATGAATGTAAAGAGGTTAGGTTTAAGCGAAATCAATCAGTAGCTAAAATTTTTGTAGGTGAAAGCCGGAGAAGACTCAAGCGGCTTGAAAAAAGGGCACTTGCAAGAGGCGAAGTTTTTAGCCCTAAAAAGTCGTCTTACACAAGGGAATTAGATACTTTTCACCGGATTCCAATGAGTAGTAGCTGCAATCTTGAAGATTTTATTCTCCATATACAACGAGAATACGTAGATTTTAAAGGTGAACAAAGTTTTGGTAGTTATGGTTTCGCAACGAATAAGAAGTTTCAAGGAACGGTTCCTGACTTATCTACTTTAACTAATAATATTTAACCTAATTTTAAAGTAATAAGCTGACCAATTAATAATCATCATTTATATTTAATGCGAATATTTTTGGTATAATTATCATTTATAATCTAATCTTATGTTTACAATGAATAATAAGCTTATACTTCATTGTGACCTGCCGCATAGGCAGCTGAAAATTCATATAATCCGCAAAGTCCCGACTTTTCAGTGTGACCTGCCGCATAGGCAGCTGAAAATAAAAACAATCGTTTTGATGTTTATGTTAACCGACATTTGCCGCACAGGCAGAGATCAGGCCTCTTCTAAATTTTAAGTTTAGAAGAGGCCTTTTTCTTCATAAATTCTCTCGAATATTATGTAATTTTATTACAAGACTAAATAAAATATTTTTATTGGGTTATTTATTTGTCATAGTATGGTTATATTTTATGTCACTGTATGGTTTCACAGTGTTGCTAAGTCCTTGTTTTTTAGTTGTGGCTTATGTCATGCTTTGGGTTCAGCGACACCTTGCATTTAGGAGCATAAGCGATATTCAGACCTTCCCCTTACTGCGCTTAACATCTTGCATACATACAATCGCTTAGTTCTGCTAAGTAACGTATCAGGCCTATATCAGTTTCATCATCTTAAATTTGTCACATTTGTGTCACCTAGCCGTAACGTAACTGTCATATAAAAAGGTAAAAATTTAGCATGTTTTAAAAACGTTATTTACAAGGTTGAATGCTAGTGCGGGTTTCAAGTTTTTCAAAAGTGTCCGTTTTTGCGGTCAGCTTATTTGCAATCGTTTTTTTAACAACCATGTTCCATGTTGGTAGTTCACTCACATCTAGCCGCGCAGAACTTGCCGACTATCAAAAGCTAAAGTCCGCAACCACCGTTAACTTCTATCGTACCATTGCGCAATATTTGCGTTCTGGTGATGCAACTTTATTAACTCAAGCACAGCAAAAATTAACATACATTAAACAGCAAAGCACACAACTTAACTTTCCTCTTTTAAAGGCTAAGATTGAGCAACAAACGGTAAAGCTAGATCATGATATAAGCACAAAATATCGCGCCTTAGGAAAACTCAGTGGAGACCCTCTTGCTCTACTAAGAAACTCAGAACAAGACATGCTAGCGCTTTCTTATAATTTGACTGGCTATGCACAAGTGAGTGATAAACTGAGTATTAAACAGCGCCTCAATTACTTAACAAACACTCAATTAATTACTAAAAGCATTAATGAGCTGATACATAGCCGAGAAAAGTTATTTCTTACTGGTGCTTCTAACGCTACGCATATGAAGGTTATTACACTTGAGCTACAGAGTTTAATAGCAAAGCTAGAAGAAATGCCTGCTTTAGCTATATATGCTGATGTGGAACAAGATGATTTTTTTGCTGATGAAGAAGATAATGAAGACTTAGCAAACGATGCAATAAATGAACTACGCTCAATCAACAGTCGCTATCTTAATGAGGTTAATAATACCTTAGCACTTAAATTAAGTAGTAAAAAAGGTCTGCAACAGCTAGCAGAAGACGTTGAAGCATTAGAGCAAATTATTCTTATTGGCGAATTAACAGTTACTCGCAAACAACAAGCATTAAATAATCAACTTATGTGGATTGTTTGTGGCTTAACGGCATTTTTAATTATTTTTCTTGTGACTAATTATGTCTTACAACGTACGGTTATTTTAAACCCTTTGCGCAAGCTTCGCGATAGCTTTGTCGCCTTGGTTGAGCAAGGCAAAGTAGATAACATTAAAGGGATTTCTGCTAGAACCGAGCTCGGTGAAATATCGTCAAGTTTTAATGAAATGGTAAATAAGCTTGCCCATGACGACAGACAAAAAGCGCATCAGCTTGACCTAGTAGCAAGCGCACTTAAAGCCATGGAAAGCCAAGTACAAAATATTTACCAATCGTCTGCAAGTACCAGTGACCACGTACAAGGCGCACGTGAGATTATGGCAGCACTTGGACAAGCTACTGAAACCGTTAACGACTTATCTGGCCAGGTTGTAAGTAACGCACAAGCCACTCAACAAGCAATGGAAGCGAGCCAAGCCCGTGTTGGACAAGTATTAAAAGCCAGCGAGTCAACCAATATGGCTGCACAGGAAAGTAAAACCGCCATTACTTTACTTTCTCAATCAGTAAATAGTGTAACCTCGATTGTTGACGTTATTGCCGCGATTGCCGATCAAACAAATTTACTGGCATTAAATGCCGCTATTGAAGCAGCAAGAGCTGGAGAGCACGGTAGAGGTTTTTCGGTAGTCGCAGATGAAGTAAGACAGTTAGCCGGTAAAACACAAGAGTCATTACAACAAATTTCAGCGAAGCTTGAGCAATTACAAAGCGCGACCAACTCAATTCAAGCCACCATTATTGATATAGAAACCGCATCAGCCAATCAACAAAACATTGCCGATGAACTTCAACAAACGGCTATAGAGGTTACAGGCCAAGCGAAAGTTTCGGCTGAAGTCGCTCAAAACACTTTAGAACAAATTACCCTCCAGCGAGAACAGTTCATTACGTTTGAAACCGCTATGAGTAATGTTGACCAAGAAGTGAATCAATCACAAAAACTTGCCGAGAAAATAACTCAAGATGTTAATAGCCATATATCAGGTATTTCCGATACCTTAAAGCAAGCTAGCTAGCTAGCTAACGCAAAGTGTGGTTAATTAATTCCATCTAATTCGTGCGCTGTGCTATACATTATTCTACACTAGCTTAAACAGTACTTAGCTTTAGACCACACCATAAAATTACCCTAACACTATAAAGTAAGGGTGCTAATTCACTACACAATAATGGAAATATTATGATCTCTTTAAATGCAGCTATGCCTGAAGGGCAGCTACAAGAATTAAAAAATGGTGAAATGCTCACCCACAAAACCGCTGAATTATTTGCGAACAAAAAAGTAGTTATGTTTGCCGTACCTGGCGCATTCACCCCTACGTGTTCAGAAACTCATTTACCGGGTTACGTTGTATTAGCTGATGAATTCAAAGCCAAAGGCGTTGATGCGATTATTTGTGTGGCAGTTAATGACGCATTTGTAATGTCATCTTGGGGTAAAGCGCAAAATGCTGAAAATCTAATGATGCTTGCTGATGGTGATGGTAGCTACACAAAAGCCTTAGGCCTTGAAATGGATACCGCCACTTTTGGTGGTTTACGCTCACAACGTTACGCTATGATTATTGAAAACGGCGTTGTAACAACATTAAATGTTGAACAGCCACAGAAGTTTGAAGTTAGTAATGCCGAAACAATTATCAAACAACTTTAAACGACTTTAAACGACTTTAAACAATGTAGTTAACCGTTGTTTATCAAAGCAGGGAACCATTGGCTCCCTGCTTTATTCTGTGCATTCATTATGCTCAAAGTCTTAATCACTCAAGATTAATTACTCGCCTTCAGTTTGCTTAATCATCTCTATGCGATAACCTGTTGGCGAATCGATATCCGCTTCAACAATTAAAAATAGTTCATGTGAGTCTTCATCAAGGGTTAATTGAAAGTTTGATAAAATAATCTCACTGCTATCAACTTCGGCAATAGCAAATACTTGATAAGTATTGTTTTGTAAGTAAATTGACTCCGGCTGAGTGTATACTGCACTGCGGTTATACAAAGCAGTTTCTATAGTTTCATTATTACGAACAAAATAGAATTTAACAAAGTTAAAGTCATCACTATCGACTAAATCTATCATGGTAATTTGATGATCGTAGATACTTTCTCGCGTACTATTTGAAACTACAAGTGACTTAATAGTTATTTCAATTTCGTCAACAATACCGTCATTGTTTTCATCAACATTGCCGTCGCCGTCTAAATCAACATCTTCTTCATTTAAGTAAAAGAATACGGTTTTATTGGTGTTTTCAGCCAAGCCCAATAAATGATTACTTAAAAGGCGCTCAGTAGTACCCGGAATTAATAAATCTAAACTATAATCACCTTTATCTTGAACTTTAGTCTCGCTATAGGTACCAATTTCAAGTGCTGATATTTCTGCTTCATCATCAACACCATTAATATATATATCTAACGTACCAGTATAATTAGGGATTAATTCGTGTTCTCTAATCGCATTGTATGCTCGAAATTGCGCTTCGGAGTCGGTATCTAAATACTCGGTAATTGACGAGTTAGACATTCTATCCATAGCATAAGGCGAGTTACCTGAACCGGTATTTTCGCGAACTATCATCACATATTGTGCAGGGAATGCGTAATCTATATCGTCTGACGTAAATAGTACTTCTTGCGTTCCAGCCCTAGTGATGTAGAAAATATATTCGTCTTGGTCAAATTTTTGATTATCCGATAACTGCTTATAGTTGTATTGACCAACAAGTTTTGCTTCATTAAAGGTTTCGTCAGACTCAGACATATAAAAATCTACGCCAGCTGAATCAGGATGTAAATTTAATACCCGTAAGTTGAATAAATCTTCATCTTCGTCTTCTTCATCGTCAAGCATTTCGATGCTGTAGGTCTGTACTTGAGCAGCCGTAATATCGTCAGTTAATACCACAAGTTCAATGGTATCGGTTGTAACATTAACTTGCCCTTCTGCAACTAATTCAAGATCATCACGGTCGCTACTGTCTTCGTCTTGCCAACCCATTTCATAAAAGTAGCTGCCCGTGTCTATTTCAAAAGCACTTAGCGCTTCTGTATAAGCAACACCGTTAAAGGTTACTTCAAAGTTATCAGAATCATCGTCATCGTCTGACTCAAGATCTTGATCTATGGTAAGAATAATATCCGGCGCATTTTTCGAACTGTTATAAAATTTTACATAGCCCACATTTGAGCTATCACTGCCGCCGCCACAAGCAGCCAGTACAAATGCGGAAGAAAGTAACAGTATTTTTGCAGGCGAAATCGTTGAAAGTAGGTTGGAGTTAAAGCGCATATGTTTTTCCAATAGAGTTAGTTGTCACGACTGTACAGATATAACTGCCAGCTTATTTATGCTTACACCTGTTAAACAGCTGAGATAGCACTACGTAGAGCGGCATTTTATGGGTAAGTTCAACGATTCACAGTATCTTTGCACTTCTTTACTTAACCCTACATTTCCTGACATAGCGGGCGACTTATGCAAGTTTATAGTTAACATTTCATTCACTATTTTAACTTATCGCCCTACTTTGTTATCTCACGTATAATGCTGACATTAAAAGCTTAAACTGGGTTATTTCGTTGATATTTTCTGATGTAATTATTATTGGCGCTGGCGCTGCAGGCTTAATGGCTGCTGCAACTGCTGGCTATCGTGGCAAAAGCGTAACCGTTGTGGATATGGGTAAAAAGCCTGGTCGAAAAATACTCATTTCAGGCGGTGGGCGTTGTAATTTCACCAACGAAAATGCCAGCGCTGAAAACTACTTATGCCAAAACCCTCATTTTGCTAAATCAGCATTGAGTCGCTATAGCGCACAAGACTTTATTGAACTAGTTGATCGCCATGGCCTTAATTATCATCATAAAACCTTAGGGCAATTATTTTGTGATAACAGCGCGCAAGACATCGTCGATATTTTGATGACCGAATGTGAATGGGCCGGAGTTAATATTGCCCTGCGCAGCGAAGTCATATCAGTAAGTAAAAATGAAACCGGTTATGTGGTAGTTACCTCAAGTGAAAGTTACCAGTGTGAATCATTAGTTATTGCCTCAGGTGGCTTAACTATGCCGAAATTAGGCGCCAGCCCAATAGGCTATAAAGTAGCAGAGCAATTTGGTTTAAACGTTTTACCAACAATGGCAGCTCTAGTGCCCTTTACTTTGCACGATCACGACAAACAAAAGTTTGATGGTTTATCAGGCATTAGCTTAGCGACTGAAGTGACTAGCGAAGACGGCACCTCATTTAAAGAAAATATACTATTTACCCATCGTGGCTTATCCGGTCCCGCCATACTGCAAATATCGTCATTCTGGCGCTCAGGACAAGCGGTAACTATAAATTTATTGCCAGAAACTTCGATCGAAAATTTACTCTCACAATGGCGAGAAACTAGCGGCCAGAAATCCCTAAAAAACATGCTCGCAACCTTATTGCCAAAGCGTTTCATTGAAGCACTCGTAAAACAAAAAGATATAACCGATAAAACCATTAAGCAAATTAGTAACGACGAAATAACCTATCTAAGCCAATACCTACATAACTGGCAAATAAAACCCAATGGCACCGAAGGCTATAGAACCGCTGAAGTTACTTTAGGCGGTGTAGACACCGATGAATTGTCATCAAAAACCTTCGAAGCTAAAAAATCGAAAGGCTTATTTTTTATTGGTGAAGCTATTGATGTAACAGGATGGTTGGGCGGTTATAACTTCCAGTTTGCTTGGAGCAGTGGTGTGGCTTGTGGGCAGGCGGTTTAGTAGTTATAACTAATTAAATTTAAAAGATTATTTTAAATTTAATTAGTTAATGCAATAATCATCATAAGTACTTTCAATTAAACAAATTAGAATGGAATCTTCATTTAAAGATAAAAAGAACGTGTATCAGCAAACGCCTGATGAACTCAATAGAGGTGACGGTGCTGCTATTTCACATGACAGCCTACCCCCTAGGACAGAATTATCGCAGTTGGAGTTAATGAAGCAGTGGCGATGCAATCTGGAGCACCTTCGAGAAGGGTTAGGTATACCTGCTTGTTATAGCATTAAGGCTGATGAACTTAAAGATATAACGCCTGATATAAGAGAAAAGTTAGATTATCTTAAGAAAACAGATGAACTACTCCAGCAGCATGATGACTTTGCATTGTCTGAAGTGGGGTTTAATAAGTACAAAAATGCTCATTTGTTAATTGTTGATTTTCTGACTCAGGCCTACAAACAAAAAAAAGAGCAAGAAGAGGTAGGCCAGGTTAAATTTTATTTCTTTTCTCGTGCGAAACATATTAAGCAACAGGCTAAAACTATACCTTGGTTATCTGCATTCTTTCATTTGATATTTCTTGTTATTACTAGCCTAGTATTACTTACGGGCGCAGTAATAATAGCCACGATAACTCAACACAATGGGATAGTGTGGGCTTTATTAGTTTTATCATTGCTGAATTTTTTCTTGATAGCAAAAAAGAAAATAAAAGCATATAAAGTGACAGCATTTACACCTGTTAGATTCATTATTAGCTTACTCAGTATTTGCTCATTAACTGTCGCTCTTTACGCATTATTTTTTATAGCGATTCCTTCTTTGATTGCTTGGGAGGTAAAACCTTATTGGCGTGATGATATTCTGATTATAGGTTTAACACTTTTTTCGTTGATTCTTATTGGACACTCTCATGGTGATAGTGAATGGGAAGTTAGTTCTGATAATACAAAAAAAGAAACTGCTGATACCGTTAAGCTGGCTGATGTAGAGGTAATAAAATAATGCATCGATTAATTATAGTTCTATTACTTTTTTTTCTTAGTTTACCTGCGACAGCACTGGATATAAAAAGTGCATGCAAAGAGCGAGATGAACAAAAAAATGCACTGCTGAGTAAAATGTCGACGTCAATTTCTGAAGCTTTGTTGGCTGGTCAGTGTATCGGCTATAAAAAGGCTTCCTATAACAATTTCAAGATTTCTACCTTTACTGATCTGTCAAAAGCTTGCTCTGAATATGTCGAGCAAAAAGAAGCATTGTTACCTTTTAATATGAGTACCAATTTAACAGAGGCTATGTACGCAGGAATGTGCTTAGGTGTCATCTATAAAATTGCGACAAAGTGCAATAGTGATGAAAGTCTTATTAATTACCTTTATATTGCTAAAGGCGTTATAGATACGACTGAAAGCCAAGTCGAATTTCATATAGACGACTATTTGGATTGTAGTGAGTATTAATAATGGCAAGCAAAGGTAAGAGTATTGCAGCGGTAGCAGCACATGCTTTGGGGATTGAACTAAATTTACTTCCTAAACGTTTACGTAATCGGCTTAATTATTACGTTAAAGATGATAGTTTAAAGGCACAACTGTTAGATCAACCAGAGCCTTTGTCTGAATCTCGAACGTACAAACCTAAACCCATCCGTTCGGGGAATAAAAAATTCATCAATAATTTAGTTATTCTCGATACCCTATTTGAAGATAAAAAAATAGTGACTAGTTGGGTGAACGGTGAAAAAATATCGAAGGAAAAACTCCAACAATACTTTGCAGAGTGGCGTGCAAAAAAACTACTCTATCAGGCATTAGAGTCACGTTTACCTATGTTAGATGCTTTTTTTCTAGAGATGACATTAACTGGGTAGAAGATGAAATCCCTTATCCATTTAGTGACGGTGAATTTAGTTCGGTCGAATTAATTGCCAATGTTATCACTGCTGACAGTAACCCATCTCCATACGATAACGCGATTAAAGCGGTAATAACGAATCAGTTTGGTGAGTTAGGTCAAATATTAGAACAATCATCTGATGAATTTAGAAATGGTGAAGGACAATGGTTAAACCAGCTCTATATAGCGAAACGAAAGGAATATGAGGAATATAGTGCATTACTAAATAAATATTAATTTATTTCAAATAAACTCTTTTTTGTGAAATTCACAGTTTGATACTTGCTCCTGAAGTCACCGCAATAATGTGGTGATAAACGGGAGAAACGCTATGTATCAATTAATTCTTTTTTATCTACTTAATGCCAAGCATTTAAGTCCCCAAGATAAAGCAACCAAACACCAACTAACGTCAAAGTTCAATTTAGTTAATGAAAATGCTAAGGGAGCTCAGGATGCTTAAACCTCTTAAAAAACTGTTAATCAATGTTCAAAAATCTTGTAAGGGATCCAGCTCCTCTGGCAAAGCTTACAAAATACTTCCTAATTCATTATTAAAAAAGGCTGTTGAGGTAATAACTGAGCTAGAAAACGGTGTGCACCCTCAATCACTTGGTGCCAAAAAACTCCGCCGTTTACCTAACCATTATCGTATGCGCATAAACCATAGCTATCGAATGTTGATTGGCTATAAGGATAAACAATGGGTCTCCTTAGGTCTCTATAATCGTCAAAGCTTTAGTACTTTATTAAATAGACGAAGGCGTTAGTCATTCGGTCTACGCTATTTAAATTTAATAAACAAAACAGGAATACAAAATGACTAAGAAAATTCAACCTCAAGATAATGCTGCGAATCAACCAAATGCCAACAAAGGCACTTCTGGTACTAATCGCCAATACGACCAAGCTCAGGGTAATCGCGGCAAGCAGATACAGCAGAAAAAAAAGTAATATCAACTATTAGCAACTAGGAGAAGTGCTCATATTGAATATGAGCACTTAACTTCTTAAGAGGGAGTTTTAAATAATGAATAAAATTAAACGCGCATTAATGGTTACTTTCGATTTTACCCAACGAGGTAAGAGTGGAACAGGCTTTGCTGCTGGTAGTTTATTATCAGCCTGTCGAAGTCATGAGCAGCATGATCGAAAATTTACGATAGAACATTTAGCCATACCTATGACTAACATTGCAAAAGAACAGCTATCAGTAATTAAAATAGTAGACTCAATTAATGCAAAGATACCTCTAACCAACTTAGACCGTCTAGCATTAGCTTGTTATGTATGGAGTTCGGATCTTGTTGAGCCAATCATTAAGCTGTGTCGTAAAAAGGGTTTCAAAGGGAAAGTAATTCTTGGTGGTTATCAGATCAACAGCAAAACATGTCGTCAGCTTTATCCAAGTGGTGACTTCTATATTCCTGGCTATGGTGAGGCATCATTACCGGAAGCAATTATGGATGAACACTCAATCACAAGTCGCTTTCTTGATATCAAAGTCAATTTTGAAAACCTGGCATCACCTTATTTAGACGGGACAATATCGCTAGATAATGGGAAAGAAATGATTCACTGGGAAACCCGTAGAGGTTGTGTTTATAAGTGTAATTTTTGTGCGCATAGAGACCTAAAAGATAAAGGCGTTCATTTACTTGGAATAGATAAAATAAAGCAAGAATTAGATCTATTTCAGCAAAAAAATATTAAGAAAATAAACGTACTTGATCCAATTTTTAATAATGAGCCTAATCATATCGACATTCTTAAGTATGCAATAACAATAAACCTAAAAGCATTATTGTCATTGCAAGTTCGTTTTGAACGAATAAATGAAGAGTTCCTTGAGCTTTGTTCCCAGTTAAATGTTCATTTAGAGTTTGGTCTACAAACGGCTGATGTAAATGAGTCTCGGATTATCGAAAGAGCAAATAATATGAATAGAGTAGATAAAAACATTAAATTGTTACAGCAATGGGGTCAGTCTTTTGAGGTCAGTCTTATTTATGGATTGCCAGGTCAAACATTAGAAAGCTTTAAAGAGAGCATCACCTATTTACAGCATAGAAATATCGATGATATTAAAGCCTTTCCACTGATGTTACTTGAAGGTACAAAATTAGCTGAAAACAAAAATGAGTATAATATTATTGAAGATATAATTGATGAAAGTGAGATCCCTCATGTAGTGGAGTGCAATAGTTTTACTCGTGGAGAGTGGGAAATAATGCGCTCTTATGCAAATAACCTATCACTGCCTAAGGTGGCTGCATAATGTTTATAGTCATAGAAGGGCTTGATGGCGTAGGTAAATCCACAATAACAAAAGCACTGGCCAGAGAGGTGGATGCAGTGATGTTAGCAACGCCTGGTGATAAATTTAATAGCATGCGCAGTGAGTTAGAGTTGATATATAAAGACAACCATCAGGCCAGACAACTTTTTTATATGTCTACGGTAGTTAACATCTCAGAGCAAGTACGTGATTTAATCAGCAAAGGGAAAAGTGTTATTGTCGATCGTTATTGGTTATCTACGCAGGTTTATCATCAGTGGAAAAGTGAAAACCACCACTTTGAACTTACTGATGTAGAAAACAGTATATTGGTACCAGATGTTACTTTTTATCTGCAATTACCCTTAGAGCATCGAAAGAAGCGGCTATTAAGTCGTAATGGTAATACAGCGGAAGATAACCTTACTATAATTGATACTACAGATACTGAATTAAACAGCTTATATTTACAGTACAGCAGCACAAGTATTGCGGGACACTGGGTTAGTATTAATACTGGCGAAACTGTTGATGAAATTATAAAAAATATAGGTACAGAGCTAAAGGAGTTTAAACAAGGAAAGTCAAAAAAAATTAGAATGAACTCTGCGGTATTTACTGATAGTTAAAATGGAATAAGTCGAAAGCCGCAGTTTTAATTTATCTAAGTGACTAAGTTCTTGCAGTGAGTTATTTACATCAACTTTAGAGAAGAAAACCCCCTGTTTTCTTATGTATTCGTTATAGTTCGGCATAACTATTAGTTACTTTTGAATAACAATGAATCCAATATATTCATGTACATTTTAAAGCATTAAAACCTAACCAAGCATTACTCGTCTTTATGTGGTGTTAGCTTATCAACAGTGTTCAAGTTGTGTTCAATGCAGCAGTCATTCTCTTGGGCACTTTCAATGGTTACTCTATTTTTTCCGCTTTGTTTAGAATGATAAAGCGCTATGTCTGCCTGTTTCATTGCTTTTTCAAAGTCGAGATAGTCGCTAGGTTGGCATAATTTAAAGCCAGCGCTGGCGGTAATTGATAAATCGTTACCACCTAGTGTTGCCTTTAAGCCTCGAATACCTTCAATTAAACGTGTTGTTAAACTGTCGAGATCAGATTCTTTTTCAATTGCTACCGCAAAGGCAAACTCTTCGCCGCCGTATCGACAAAAAACCTCATCTACTCGACAAAATTTTTCTAAATAGCTTGCTAGCTCTACTAAAATCAAGTCACCTGCGTCATGCCCATGTGTGTCGTTTACCAACTTAAAGTCGTCGATATCTATTAAGCCAAAAGCAATTGATACTTTTCTTCTATTGCAAGACTTAATCAGTCGATGTACTTGGTCGATAAAAAAACGGCGATTAGGAATATTAGTGAGGGGGTCAAAAAATGCAATTTTTTCTAATTTTTCGTTGGCCTTTTGTAGTTCATTTGTTCTTTCTCGCACTAATTTTTCAAGCTCATTTTTTAAAGACTTTAGTTCTTGATTTCTAAACTGCAGCTGTTCTAAATGAAACTTTCGCTCTGAAACGTCACGCTCAATTGCGCCAAAATGCGTTACTTCTCCGTATTTATTTTTTAACGGAATAATATTCATTTCAATCCAATAAGGTCTGCCATTAATGTCATAATTTAACAAGGTTTCTGTAATAGCTACATTATTTGTCAGTGCAACATTGATGCGTCCCATGGCTTCTTTATCGGTGAGTTCTCCTTGTAAAATTCGAGGAGTTTCGCCTATAGCCTCTTCTTTTTTGTAGCCGGTAAGTGTTTCAAATGCTTTATTAACGTACACAATTTTAGGGCCGGTTGGGTATTGAATATTATCTGCTTCACATACAATAACAATATCTTGCGTGTTTTCTACAATGTCTGAGAAAAAATAAAGCTGTTTAAAATCTGATATATCATTAAAGGTAACAATAATTGCACGAGTATCGCTGTCTTCATTGCCCTCTGGGTAAGCATTTATCATAACCCAAAGTGAGTTATTAGCGTTTACTATCCCTATTATTTCATTGGTAACGGGCTTTCTCGTACGCCTTACCTTGTTTACGGGAAAGTTTTCTTCAGCTAACTTATTACCAGCATAATCTAAAAAGTCCCATTGAAAATCGGCAGTTGCTTTGTTATTCATATCTTCAAAACTTACATCTAACAATTTCAACGCTGTTGGATTAGCATATACAATTGAGGTATCCCATCGATGAACAACAACCCCTACATGCGCTTTTTCGAGTAAATTTTTTAGATTAAGACCATAAAAATCTGTCATTTCGCGCTCACTTCTTTAATGCATCTTTTAAGCTTAGAATACTTTGAGATTTTTATGCAAATTAATACTATGTATCCCCTATAAAAGCTCAATTAATATTCGGTAATTGCCGCAAAATCTGGTCAGACAGGCTTTCTAATGGTATAAACGCGCCATAGAATTAATATTTGCAGTATTAGTGAATACGTTTTAATAAAATTACTGCGCTAACAAGTGAAGGCTGTTGCTAATTACGGTGAAAATTCATCGCAAGGCACTGAATAAAAATGAATTTAACAATAGAATTTAATAAACCAGAAATTAAAACTAGCTTTGAATGGCAGTTAATACAGGAAGTAAACGTTAAAAATGACGATAACCGAGTTATTGCTAAAGCAGAGATTGAAATAATTACCCTAAACAAACACCGCGGCGCTGACGAAAGCTATGAATTACTTAGCCAACAAGATGCGACTGATTGGGAAGTACCTTTAAATTTATTCTTTAAAAAACAAAATATTGCTGCTGACTTAGTCGAAAAATTTCAAGCCAAAGTAGACGCAAAAGCGAAAGATCATATTTTGATTGAAGCGATTAGTGTGCTACCGGCATTTCGCCAGCAAGGTGTAGCTACATTTTTATTAAATGAAATTGCCCAGCATTATAATAAAGTGCAATCTATCTCACTATTAAGCTTGCCGATGAATTTATTTGTTGATGCGCAAGATTGTGAAACTGAAGAAAACAAAGCGTATTATCAAGCGATGAATTTAACTGATGATGCCTTAACTCAGGAACAGTTAAGTGCATTTTTTGAAAAATCTGGCTTTAATCATTTAGCCATTGATGACAGTGCCTTAGAAGCACCATTACCTTTTAAAGTTTTTATGGCTAGCCCAAACACCATCACTGCATAAATGTTGCGTTGTGTTCGATAAACACAACATGTTAAGTTAATTCACTAATGCAGCATAAGCTACATGCTGCGTTAGTAAGTTAATACTTTACCGCCCTTACATATTATCTACGTTGAACTTTTGAATTAGCCATTTGAGCTAGCCACATGAATTAACACTTTATTTTTTCATGCTTAAGGCTTGCTACGTTTAATACGTTTCATTATTTGCTTCGCGCCAGCATATTCATAAAATGGATAAATATTTAGCTCAACAATTGCGGCCATATTTTTCTCAAAGTCCGTCATATTATCAGCTTTAATATCGCTTAAGCCCTCGATAAAATGAGCTTCTGACAAGTTACAATTATTCTTACTAGCGGCCATCAGTTCAGCAGAGGTAATTTGTTGATTAGCATAATTTAACATCTGTTGATGCCAAGGTTTCAGGTTTACATTTGTTAAACCTGTCTCGGTAATTTGTTTTGCGACATGGGGTTTACCTAACATTTTAAAAGCATGCGCTCCATATAGCACACCATAAAAACTTCTGTCGTTACGCGTAATATATTCAGGCATTAGATCCGCCGCAGTTTGCCAGTTAAAGTTAACCACATTAGACAAAATAGCGAGGTATAAATCGTCAGTACTTAGGCTGTGCATATCTTTATCAGAAAAATAGGTGGTAAGCGCTTTATTGTTGCCAAGCCAAAAATCAGATTCCGCTAAAGCACTTTTAAAGTCAACATCAAGTGAGGCAGCCTTTTTAGCTGAAAAGTTTGACATGCGCAGTTTGCCCATCAACCTTAATACCGTACTTAATTGCATATGATAATAAGCGTTTTCTGGGGTCTGTTTTACTAATAGTTTATAATCTTCAAATACTTGAGTTAATTGCTGACTAGTATCTTTATGACAAAGGTTATCGAATATTTTGTCTACTTTGTATTCATTTAAAGCGCCTAAAATATCGCTGCTTTCAGGATTATGTTTGGCTGCAGTTTCGAGCACAAATAAGGCTAATTGTAAGTTATTCTGTTCTACATATGTTGCCGCAAGTGCCATGTTTCCGTTTATAAATTTGGGATTATCGTGCACTGTTTCTTGTAAAATATTAATGCGATCTTCAATACTTAAACTCCCTCGTGGCGCGAGCGGAAGTTTCATATATACCGGTGGTGCTATATCAATGGTTTTTAGAAAAGGCTGTTGTTGAAAAAAGGTCTGCCAATAGGCAACATCATAACTATTAGTGCCAAAGCTTTTAATCAAATTCAAACGATAATAGTTTAATAACACATCGTGATTATAAGGCTGGCGCTTATATAGTTCATCATAAGAGGCAATAACTTGGTTTAAGGTATATAAGTTCTTATTGGCCTCATATTCTTGTAATTGCTGCAAGGCTAATTGTGTTAACGCTACGGTGTCTTTTGGATATTTGGCCGCTGTTGCTGCTAACGAATTATCTAATGACGATTGATTAGTTGTTGCTCGGCTGGGCTCTTTTTCCGTACTTGCACAGGCACTAAGCAAAAGAATTGAAGTCATTAAAACAGCTAAAATAATTTTCATCTCTGTGCTCCTAGTCCTGATAGCCAAGTTGTTCTGCACGCTCAAAAGCTTTTTCAGATTGCTCATTGTTACCGGCAAAGCCCAATGATATGCCTAATAAGTACTGTGCTTCACCATTAGTTTCGTCTAACGCAACTACCTCACCAATAACCTCAAGTGCTTGTGCAAATTCTGATTGCTCTAACAAGTGCTTTGCGAGTGCTATTTTATTGGTTGTTGTCGCGTCATTAATATCAACCTTAGGTGTTGATTTCGACGGTTTTAGAAAAACAAATAAGCTTTGTGAATGTGTTGGCAATTCACTGACCTGCTGGTAAAAGCGCGCATAGTCGCCAACTTTAATAACTTGCTTAGGCAAAACAAAGGTTGAGCTTATGTACATGCCGTCACTTTTTTCTTGTACTTGATGGGTTATTTCAAAAAAGTCGTTTTCTACATTTTTCGCCGGTTGGCTATAACCTAATGTTGAGCCTGACCACGGGTGTGGGTAAAAGGAATTAATAACAACCGTTATAGGTTGTAAGATAACAAAATCGAATTTTCGCGTTGCTACGGGCGCAAGATTACTCAGTGTAGTAAAAACATTTAAAAGTGCGCTGTAATCATAACTGTATCTAAAGTTATCAATTTCTGCTGTTAACTCTGCTATGTCATTGAAATTTGCTGATAAGGTAAAAGGCGTTGTAATATCAATGGGATCTGAGTTTTCAAAATCGTTAATGCGTCGGCTAAACAATAATGGCGACAGTATTTGCTCTGCGGCTGATAAAGCGTTTGGCGAAAACTGCATAAAACTTCTTAGGTTGGTTTCAACATGACCTGCTAAATCTAACGATACACGCGCGTTAATTTTCGCTTTATCAACTGAAAAGTCGATATTCACGGTGGCTATATTGTCAGCACTTGTTGTAGCCGGTAGTGTTAATATTCTGCCCTCTTGTTCATTTACCACTAACGCTTTTTTATCTTCTAAATTAAGGTTAATACCTGGGAATGTCCCCGTTTGCCCACTGGTATCAAGCCAATATTTTGCAGTTTTTGTTTCAATGTAGGTGATCATATGGTCAAAATTTAACATCGGTAAATCGTCGTTAAATTTTGCGCCTGGGTATGAGTTAATTAATGCAGGATATGCTGCTATATCGGCTTGTTTTAATAAGGCAATAATAAGTACGGTTTGATCTTTACAGTCACCGTAGGCTTGGCTTAGCACTTCGCTCGCTAAATGAGGCTTATAACCACCTCGATTTACATGGGCACCTATATAACGCACGTTTTTCTGCATATAGTCAAAAACGGCTTTAATTTTTTCACGCTCATTCATACCATCTTTAAATAGAGATTGAGCTAACTCAACAATGGATTGATCAGCTTTTTGTGTTGGTAAATATAAGGTATTAAACCACTGATTAACGGTACGCCATTCTTTGATGGTGGAAAGGTGAATAGACGGTAAAATATCATCTAAACTCGGCATTTCCATTTCCAACTCAATACCGGTTTGGTTGCTGGTTTGCCAGCTATAAGTTTTAGTTTTTGCTGCTTCAGTCAACTTAGGGCTTATTTCAATATTGTGGTTAACAATAGAAATTTCAGTATTTTTGGGTAATGTTAGGGTGTTTTTAGTTTCTAATACTGGATCGATTCGTAGCCAATTAATGCTAGGGAGAAATTTTACGAAATGAAAGCTAATACTTGAAAACCATTCGTTTTCAATAAAAGGTTTTATTTGCTGTGTAGTGGCTTGATACTCAATAATACTGCCGGCGCGCAGTTGAGGAAGCGCAAACTCATATTGTTTACCTTCATCAAAGTAGTCACCATTATTACTGGTGACTAAGGTAATAGCGTCTGCTTGCATTTCTATTACTTTACCTTCTGGGGTAATAACCCGCGCAAAGTCGATTTGTTTTTCTTGGTAATGCGAATTAAATTGACTAATCATTTTTGAATAGTCTTTTACGGCACTTTCATCTGCAATATAAATGGCATTATAAAAGTGACTTTTTTCAAACCCCTTATCATCAACAATAACATCGCCTCGGCGGCTTAGTATCACCGCGCTACTACTAAATTGTTTAGTCGCTAACGCGCGTTTTTCAAGTAGATCTTCTACAGACGGACCAATACTGGCCGTTTGTGAAAAAGCAGGTAAAGCCAAAAATATGAAGCTAATAATGATTGTAATAATACCGCGAAACAGCATGCTGATTTCCTTATTCTAAATACCGGTTAAGTGCTTAACAGGTTGAATTTTATACTGCTAGCTTACCTAGTTTTTGAAAATAACTAAAGTATTGTTTTTCTGGAATAATGTTTGAATTTTTTAGAAAGGTATACCTACTAGTGAACGCTTAGAGTTAGCTTCGGCTAGTAGGTATAATTTATGCTATTTAATTAGTGTTTTGCTTTTCTTTTCATGCTGATAAGCATTAATAAAGCTAATACTAATATAGCTACTGTGCTTGGCTCTGGCACGGCAACTTGATTACCTAATTGAGCACTAGTTCCTCGTGATGATATATCATCATGTGAAAAACCTAAGTCTAGTACATCGACATTTGCTAATGAAAATTCCGCTAAACCACTGCCAACAACCGTAAAGTCAATTGACGCAAGTAAGAAGCTACTTAAGCCAAATTGTACGGTGTCAATATCAAATGCATAAGTTGTTTCGCTGATGGTAAATGGTTGGCCCATGGTGTAGCTATCAACTCTATCGCTAGGAAAAAAAGCATCTATATCAAGCTTGTCACCAAAGGTAACTTGTTCAAAATCTAGCAAACCTTCTGCGAAAATAAAATCAAAGGTAAATTCCGTCACAAAAGTTTGAAACCCGAAGTCATCTTCTAGTTCAGAGATATAAATATTCGCGGTTAATGTGTCGTTTATACCATAGTTTTTGTCTTCTACATCGATGGTAATAAGTGAAGCGTTGGCGGTTATAGCAGCACACCAAAAGCTTAGTAGTATCAGTAATTTTTTCATGTTTATTCCTATTATAAATTTATTATTGTTATTTCAACTGTTACTACATCGCACAGCGATTGCGAGTACAGTTTTGCATAAGCGTACGTGCATCAAGCGTATTTACTTGGCCGTCGTTATTAAAGTCGTAACTTAAATCAAAGTTTTCGCCCGCTCTTAGCATGCTGATAAACGCTCTAACATCAGCGATATCAATATCGGCATCGTTGTCAAAGTCACCAATTAACACTTCAGGTGTGTTAAAGGTTAGTGAGACAATAACTGGATCATGATCTGAGGCACGATAAGCGTCACTGCCGTAATACGACACTAACTGAGTTGCTGATTTATTTTCAATATTGTAATCAAAAACGACAGGTTCATCGGCGTTAATATGCCACTCGTCAACTGAATCAACAAAAGCCGCTAAGCTGCTTGAAGCTAGGGCATGATCTAAGTAACCACTTTCACCACCAAAAGTATAAGAATAAGCGCTTAGGCCTACCTTTTCAGCAATAAGGTTATGATAGCCACTAGCGGTAATAGCGCGAATTGGGTCTTCCATGCCATACGCATTAAGGTCTCCAATAATGAGCATATTATCGGTATCTGATTGCGTTGGCTTTGAAGCTAACCAAGATACAAGTTTATTGGCAGCTTGAGTACGTAGCTCATTCCAACATGCTTGTCCGTCATTTTGATCAGCATTTGCACCTGAAGCACTGCCACAGCTACCTTTTGATTTAAAATGATTTACAGCAACAGTAAATGCTTCACCGCTAGTGTTAGAGGTAAACGATTGTACTAAAGGCTGACGATTACCAAAATCAAATGGTGCTTCGTTTGTTGTTACTGCATTACCAGCAAGAGTTACCGTACCAGGCTTGTAAAGTAAACCAACGGTAATAGCATCAGTACCTAGTTCTGTGGCATCAATACTTATATATTGATAAGTATTTGCACCGACAACGCTATTGAGTTTATCGGTTAAGTCGGCAATAGCAGATAACTCATCAAAGCCATCGTTTTCTATTTCCATTAAGCCAACAACATCAGCATTAATTTCAGCTAGAGCGGCAACTATTTTGTCACTTTGGCGTGTAAACTCTTCAAGGTTGTCAGCGCCACGTGCGGTTGGAAATCCGCCACCTTGGCCGTCACCATTAAAGTAATTCAGCACGTTAAAGCTTGCGACTTTAACTTCACTTGTAGAACCAATAGTTGGAGATGCTAAACGCTGGTTATTACCAAGGAAAGTTGGCTCTTGCGTTGGTAGAACACGATATTCATTGAAACTGTAATCTAAAATACCGGTAATATTATCAACCGCATCGCCTAAGCGAACGCCATTATTGTAGCTTAGTCCCGAGTTTGGAAATGGTATAAACTCCGGGTTTTGGCTATTGTTTTGATCATCTAGAACAATAACATTTCGCGTATTTCTCTCGGCTAATGCTAGCGCTTGACTTGAGTTAGGTTGATAAATATTAGTTGGGATCAGTAAGCGACCCTTTGATAAGCTCAGTTGACCATATCTTGCTAAACTAAAGGTATCGGTTACATGTAGTTTTTGCTCAAAAGTAACTTTCATCCCTTCTAATGATTCCCAAGTATTTAAACTATCAACCGGCATAATTACATTCGTTGCTGCGATAGTATCGCCTACTCCACACTCAACAACATTTTCGCTAAGCGTTAACTGTGTACGATTATAAAACTCTTTAACGTCACCTTTAACACGTACTTGCGAACCTAAAGTTGGCGCTTCGCCTTGACCATTTAAATAAACAAAAAGCGCTTCTGAAGTTTCAGGGTCTGCATCGTTATCTTGCGCTTCTTCTTGAACAAAAAAGCCAGATAAACTATCAACAACTGAAGTTACTACACCTTCCACAACTTTGTTTTGCTCTACCATAGGAGAAGCATCGCCGTTACCTTGAATTGCACTGATAAGCTCAGCACTGTCACCACACATACCGATTAACGATGGTACTTCTGGTTCTGGATCAGGGCCTGGATCAACCACTGTGCCATCAAAGCTGTGTGAGCCTAAAAAGCTAAAAGTGTTTGATGGATAGCTATCCCATTCATTGGCAACAACGAAAGCATCGCTAACATTCTTATCGCCGCTGGCAATCGACGATTTTCTAACCAAGGTAGTATTAGACGCCCAACTTATTCTTTCGCCTTTAACGCCAAAAGAGTCAACGAGTTCACCATCTTTTACTAGTTCGAAATAGTCATCGCCATTAAAGTTAACTGCGCTAACCGCTATATCTATTAAAGGTTTTAAGGCGCTGTCTGCTGTTACTTGTGTTGAACCAAGCACTACAACGTCATTCGCTAATACTACACCCGATAGATCTGTTGTTACTGTTGGTTCAGTATTGCCGTTAGCATAAAGTTTTAATTGGTAGCCGGTTAATGAAACACTGGTATCGGTTGGGTTAAAAATTTCAACCGCTTTGTTGTAGCTACTGCCTTCAACATACTCAGAAATAAACAAAGCTGAGCTGCTTGATGGTGGTGTAGGGTCTACCGGATCAACCGGGTCTGGATCAACCGGGTCAACTGGGTCTACAGGCGTAGGGTCAATCGGATCTACCGGTGTTGTTCCATCACAGGCATTAGTAAATACTTGTGTTACCCATTCAGGGTGATCAATAAACGGGTTACGGTTCCCTTGGAATTCATAAATACGGTTATTACGTTCTTGCTCGTAACTGTCAACAGGGTCAGCAACATGCCAAGCAAGTAAGGCACATAATTTACCCAAACGAGGTTGGCCTGTGCTGGTTAGCATATCAACTAAGGTTAAATCAGGTGTTTGTGGATCAGCACCTTCATAGCGAACATCCATATAAAAGGTCATACGGGCAACATCACCTTTTACCACATCACGTGGCTCAAATGAGTTACCATCGACGCGATTTTGTGGTGCTTCTGATAAGGCATTGTCGCTGTAATCAAAATCTAAATTACCACGCGATGAATTAACTGAAATATCGGTAGGTCTTAAATGATGAATATCGGTATACGCTGAAGCGCTTGAACTTGGGAAGCCATGACTTTTGGCCCAAACATGCTCGCGATTCCAGTTATCAGGATTAGAAGATTGTGAACCACTACCGTTTGAGAATTTAGCTAATGAAAGGCCTCGGTATAATAAAATAACATTATCGCTGTTCAGCGGATCTTCATCAGTTTTCGTCAATGCAGTCCAAACTTCTGAGTAACTCAGTACGTTATGATTTAAAGTAATGGCACCATTAATTGCATTGCGAAAATCTGTTGCTGATGCTTGATTAGCTTGCAATGCGTGTACATCGGCATAGTAAATAGCGTCATCAAAATCACTTGCTGATGCCACTTTACTTAAATCAGGGCAATTAAAACATGCGTCTGTAATAGTATCTGTAACTGGTGGCTCAACAGGTGGTTCAATAGGCGGGTCAATGGGTGGGTCAATTGGCGGTTCAACGTTACCACTGTTACCCGAAACCATTACGTTATCAAAAGAAATATACTCAGAACCTGCATTGTTTTTCATGCTGATACGAATAACTAATGAATTGCCTGCGGCAATTGCTGCTGTCACTGTTTCACTGGTAAAATCATCAATTAAGGTATTTGAAGCACTGCCCTTACCTTGCCAATTCTCTACAGTAACAAATGCTCCGCCATCGATAGCATAAGCAACATCGAGGAAGTCTGTCCCTTCATGGTTACCATTTTCTGCGGCATTTACCGACAAGCTGACATCAGAAAAGCTACTAATATCGATAGCTTCAGACAACCACACCGCTGTACCATCTAAATCTCTGCCTTCAAACTTGCCATTATTAACTTTAAACCAATCTGAAGTCGCGGTAAGTCCTGCTGAACTTACATCAATTGACCATTTGGTTACATTCGTTAAATCAATTTGGTCGAAAACTGCTCCTTTACCATCAATGGCAGCAGCGTCGAAGTTTTCACTCCATATTTCCTCTGCGTTAACCAAAGTTGATGCTAATACACTCCCGGTAAAAATAGTAAAAACCATCGAACTAGCGAAGCCTGACCTAACGCTGTTGAGTTTTTTTGGTAAAAAAATAGCCACCACACATTCTCCTAATATTATTATTATTCAAAATCACCTGACCTTATTTTGCCTTATTAATGTTAAATTATTGTTACAACAAAATGAAGGTTTTTTAATCACTGACCACTTGGTAAGTAAATAAATATATTATTTTTTTATTACTAACAGTAAGTTAGCTGGAAATTTATTTTTATGATAATTGAGATAACATTAGAGTATTGCATCTAAATAATTATAAACTCTTGATAAAATGCAAAGTTTTTTTATTTTTGATTTATTCAAAGAGATAAAAATAGTAAATGTTTTAGATTAATATAAATAACAACAATGAAGAGATATGTAATGTGGAGGGGCTAAAATTAGAGGGTTAAAAAATAAAGCGGTTAATTACAGTGTAATTAACCGCTAGTATTCTGGTTAAAATTATCGATATTATTTCAGTAAGGTTACCAATTCAGCTAAGTCTTTCACCACATGATCAGGCTTTTTAGCTAACGGATAAAGTGCTTTACCCGGACGAGCAATAAACGTGGTTTGAAGGCCAGCTTCTTTAGCGCCAGCAACATCCCAACCATGAGCGGCTACCATCATAGCTTCATTCGCTTTAACATTAAGTTTTTTAAGAACCCACTCATAAGCACGTAAGTCAGGCTTATAAATTTTTATATCTTCAATACTGTAACGCTCGTCAAAGTAAGAGGTTAACCCTGCACTTTCGAACTGTGCTTTAACGCCTTTATTTGAAGAGTTAGTTAAGCTAACCAACTTGTAACCTTGTGCTTTAAGTTGCGCTAAGCCTGCTTTTACATCGCTATGTGGTGGCAAGGTTAAAAGTGGCGTTACTATTGCGGTTTTTGCTTGCTCAGAAGTGATTTCAATATTGTTGTTTTGTGCCACCATTAATAATGAAGCCACGCCAATTTGGCCAAAGTCGTGGTAATCGTTCATCACAGTAGAAACCAGCGAATGATGCAACATGGTAGAAAACCAAAGTGGCAATAAATCTTCGCGACCACCAAGTGCTTGGCCAATAGACGTTCGCATTGACGTGAGATCAAGTAAGGTTTCGTTAACATCAAAAATAAGTACTTTAGGTTTGCTTGGTGCTTCGTTCGCCATAACAGCTCCAGATAAAAGGCTCGTACCCACTAAAAGTGCGAGGGTAATTTTTTTTAGTGATTGTAAAACTGACATTAATTTTTTTCCGTTTGTAGGGCGTTGAGTACAGCTTCAGGCTCTGCACGTAAAGTATAGTCTTCGCTGATAAATGCGTAAGTAATAATACCATCTTGATTAATAACATAAGTTGCAGGCAAAGGTAGTTTGAAACTTTTATCGCCGTAGTAACTTTCAAAGTCGATACCAAAACCTGTATATAAGGTTTGAATTCGTTCATCTAAAGTAAATAACAAACCAAATTGATTTGCCACAATATTGCTCACGTCTGAAAGCACGTCAAACTCAAGCTCATTTTTTTGTGCTGTTGATAATGACTCGTCAGGTAACTGTGCTGATACAGCAACTAACTGCGCATTATGAGCTGTAAATTTCGGTAAATAGTCGTTTAAAGCTTTTAACTCTAAATTACAATATGGACACCAACCGCCACGATAAAAGCTGACAATTACTGGGCCTTTTGCCAGTAAATCAGTTAACGCTACGGTATCGCCACGATGGTTCGCTAGGCTAAAATTTGCAACCTTTTGACCTACTTGTAAGGCATTATCTCTAACATGTTGGGCAATAAGCTCTTCGTTAGTTGTGTTCATTAATGCTAAAACGTCAGCTGGTAAATTAGCTTCTTTTTGAACATTATATGCGTCAATTTGTGCTTTTAAACTCATAATAAAAACCTCGTTAATAGAACTATACTTCATTATAGTGTTTTACTTATTTAAATAAACATTGCAAAAGTGAAAGCATCATTCGAAAATATTAAACATTGAAAAACAAATGTTGGTGTTGTGATGTATAACTTAAGCGATTTAGAAACCTTTATTGCTGTGGTGGAAAATAAAGGCGTTTTAGCTGCTGCGCGCGAACAGCGATTGTCGCCTGCCACCGTGAGCCATAGGTTAAGTAAACTTGAACGAGAACTTTCAACTGTTTTAGTATTTAGAGATAGTCGTAGAATACGTTTGTCTCCAGCTGGAGAAGTTTTTTATACGCGAGTTGGCGCTATTATAGAGGCTTTACACGATGCAGAGCACAGCATTGGTGCTCGTAGTTCATCGGTAAGTGGCTTACTCAGAGTTACTATGCCGCCTTGGGTGTTTTCTAAATATGTAATGCCTAAGCTCACCCAATTTGAAGATACCTACCCTGAACTAAAGCTCGATTTTCTTATTAACGACCACTTTGTTAATGTTGTTGATGATGCGCAAGATGTGGCGATAAGAGTTGGGCAATTAAATGACTCAGGTTTATTGTCTCGAAAATTAGTAAACAACAGCCGTGTACTGTGTGCTGCACCAAGTTATATCGAAAAACATGGCATGCCAGCAAATTTAGCTGAACTTGCTGAACATAATTGGGTTTGTTTACCTTGGCAACGACAATTAAAGTTGTTTGATGAAAGAGGCGAAATACAAAACTTTAACGCTAAAACCCGTTTTACGATTTCAAATTCAGACAATATGACACAAGCCGCTATCGCTGGGCACGGTATCGCAATTAAGTCGCGAATAGCGATTAATGATGAATTCGCTGACGGCACTTTAGTTGAAGTAATGCCTAAGGTAATGGCCAAAAGTGATGCACCCGTATGGTTTTTGCGACCACAAAATAGCTTAACCACCCGTAAAACTGACGTGTTTTATGACTTTATGAAATCGCTGTTTATTGATTGCTAGTTGCTGATTGCTCGTTTTTGATTGCTACTGTCGATTACTAATTACCGATTGCTAAGCACTTATCTTTAGCTTAGCTTTAAACATAAAAGTAACTTTACTTAGTCGCTGTTTTTTTCCAAGCTGTTTTCTTTTTTGTTTTCGATTTACGCTTAAAAGCTACTTTTGGCAGATGAGCGAAAGATTGCTGCTCTGATTGGTGGATCATCTCGGTGATTGTTGATGTTAAGGGAGTAATTAAATGTTCGTAACGACTTTTTTTCTCACTAATATTGGTCAGCGTTGCTTCCCAATGCGCGGTCATATCTGGCATGGTAGCAGCAATAGGTAAGGCATTAATTAGCGAAGTCCCCACTACAGTTGCGTGAATATTTTTAGCTTTGCGTTCTAAATATCCACGTTTAAAAAGCAAATCAATAATGCCGGCCCGGGTTGCTTCAGTGCCTAAACCATCAGTATCTCTTAACAATTTCTTTATTTCGTTATCACTAACAAATCGAGCAATGCCGGTCATGGCACTTAATAAACTGGCATCGGTAAAGGGTTTGGGTGCTTGGGTCATGCGGCTAATTAATTCACCATGAGTACAATGTAATTTTTCACCTGCGACTAACTTAGGTAATAATTGATTGCTGAGTTTTTCGTCATTATTTTGAGCCGAATTATCTGTGTTAGCTTCAGCCTGCTTAGTTTTAGTTCGCTGAAATAATACTTTCCAGCCTTGCGCAATAGGTGTTTTGGCATTAGCTAAAAATTTTCCGCCCGCAATTAAAATCTCAACTCGACATTGGTTGTATTGATAAACCGGATAAAACTGCGCTAAATACTGTCGCACAATCAGAAAATAAATTTTCTTTTCAAAAGGGTTCAAGTTCAGGTTATTCGCTGATTTTTCTGTTGGGATAATGGCATGATGCGCGGTAACTTTAGCACTGTTCCAAGCTTTACTTTTTAATGCACTATTAGCACCTTGAGCAAATTTTCCATAATTTTCATCGGCGCTGGCCAACATGGCAATAATACCTTTCGCTTGCGCATGATGCTCTTTCGGTAAATAACGACAATCTGAACGAGGATAGGTGATCAATTTATGCTTTTCATAGAGCGCCTGACATACATCTAAAACAAGCTTAGCATTTAAAGCATATATTTTTGCTGCGTCAATTTGTAATGACGATAAATTATAAGGTAAAGGCGCAGCTTGTTTTTTTTGTTGCTCATCAACCTTGCTGACCTCAGCGGCTTTATTTTCAATTCGACCAACAACATTTTCCGCTAACGCGCGATTAAGTACTCGCCCTTCCTCATCCATATGGGGTTGGCATGCCTCGCTTGGCTGCCACTTGGCAATAAACGCCTCTTGCTGATTAGTTAGCAAATGCGCGTGTACTTCATAAAAGTCTTTCGCAACAAAGTTGTCAATTTCTTGTTGGCGTCGAACCACTAAACCTAAAATAGGGGTTTGCACTCGCCCTACTGACAACACACTGTTAAAGCCTGCTTTTTGACCTTGTAAAGTATAAGCACGAGTGAGATTAATGCCGTACAACCAATCAGCCCGAGAGCGCGCTAACGCTGAAATAGATAACGGCATAAACAGTTGATTACTTTGCATGTTTTTTAGCGATCTTTTTACGGCTGGCAAATTTAAATCGCTGATCAGTAAACGTTGAATATTTTGCTTTTTCTTCGCGGGGACTTTTAAAAATTCGATCACTTCATCGACTAACAGTTGCCCTTCTCGATCAGGGTCGCCTGCATGGATAATTTCATCCGCTTGTTTAACGAGTTTACGCAACACGGTAAGTTGGGCACGCGTTTGTGCTTTGGGTTTTAGCTGCCATTGTTCTGGAATGATCGGTAGATGGGCCATTTGCCATTTTTTAAACGCTGGGTCATAGTTTTCAGGATCAGCTTGCTCAAGAATATGTCCAATACACCAGCTCACCACATCACCATTTGCAAGGGTGATATAACCTTGATGATTTTTTTGAGGTTTAGGCAGAGCTGCTGCTATGGCTCGTCCTAAGCTTGGTTTTTCTGCGATATATAATTTCACAATGTAAACTTTTCTAGCGTAACGTCAAATGAATTTTATAACAGCCTAACACTTAAGCCTGTTTATTTATACAGTTATCAAAAATTACTCTTGAGATTCTAGCTAAATATTTTACTGTGAGTTAAATTGTGCTACTTTCCTGATGAACAATTACAATATTAAGCGAATACTAATGCCTACCATTGATACCAATCAATGTCCTTTGTGCCAACAAAATAATTTCTGTGGCATTAATGCTGAAACGCCCTGCTGGTGCACAACAAGTGAAGTAAAACCTGAGTTACTGCAAAAAGTACCACAGGCGCTATCCCTAAAGTCGTGTATTTGCAAAAAATGTATCGATAAATTTAACTTCAATAACATTGTCGATAAGACCTAAACGTTAGTAATAACGTGTTAATATTTCTCTTTCAACTTTCTTAATCCATTCAATAATAAGGGGTTTTTGTGTCATATAATAAAAAACAACAAGACACTATATTTAACTCAATTACCACACCACTAGGCGATGAACTTACTTGGCGCTGGGAAGAGAAGAAATCAGTGTTACTTACCGAGTTTTCATGGGAAAAAAAAGAACGTATTTTAACCATTTTACGCGGTTTATTTAGTGAAGAATGGCATAAAAAAAACATTAAAAAATCACCTGCATCGCTACAGTTAGAATTAAGGGAATTCACAAAGCTAAGTAAAGCACAATTAATTTTTACTAAACCCGCGACAGCACAACTCCCTGCTATTGCTGTTATTTGGTGGCCTTGGGGCCATGGCGGTACGTATTCTATGCGTATTAAAGTTTTAAACAGTAATTATGACGAGGCTTCTTTAGAGATGGGCCGAGCAAACCTACTTTCAAGAATCATCCACAAGCTTAAATCGAAATAGCTTAACGTTCACTTGTTAGCAATCATAATTTAGCTACAATTATAGTAGTTAAGTTGATAGTTACTGGATGATTATATGCTCACTTTAACCTTGTATTATGCGACAAACAGAAACCACATTGGTGAACGTTGGTCACCTGACAGCTACGGACAAGACTTTAGCTCTGACCGCGCTAACAATTTACGCTTTGGCAAAGTTTGCGTAGAAGTAAGCGCTAACAAAGTTAAGGAATACCTTAACAGTACCGTTGATAAACGCTCAGGCGATGGTGAAAGTTTAGCTAGCTATATCGAGAAAAAACTGCGTAAAAAACATTTAATCACGGCTTTTGAAGAACCTAAAAATCTAGCCGATGTCACAACAACTCAACTGCCTTCCGTTAAGGTTTTTCAAGCGCTAAAAAAACAAATGGAAACGAGACAAGATCTCGTTATCTTCATTCATGGTTTTAATGTTGACTGGTTTGAAGCGGTTGCTTCCGCTTTGGCTCTAGAGTTAATGCTAAACCGACATTCGCTCAATAATGAAGAACAAAAAGACACTTGTGTGTTCTTATTTTCTTGGCCTTCGGACGGCGCAATGATGAAAAACAAAGCCTACTTGTCTGACCGTAACGATGCCAGAGATTCCAGTATTGCGGTAGCGCGAGGGTTTCTTAAATTACGCGATTTTCTGATGACTCTAAGACCTACGCATAAAGATCCTGCCATAAAAGAATGTGGACAACAATTACATTTGCTTTGTCATTCTATGGGGAATTATGTTTTACAACATGCACTTGTTTCATTAGATAAACTCAATAATCAAAAACGTTTCCCTCAATTATTTCAGCATATATTTATGTGTGCACCTGATGTAGACGACAATATTTTTGAAGAAGAACGCCCTATGGTTAACTTGCACAGGTTAGCAAAGCAAGTAACGGTTTATTATAACAATGGTGATTTAGCGATGTATATTTCTGATTATACTAAAGGCAATACTGATAGGCTTGGTCACAACGGCACTGCTAGACCCTCGCAATTACACAACAAAGTCAGCCAAGTAAACTGTTCTAAAATTGTTGGTGGTATTACTGAGCATAGTTATTACTTATGGGCCACCGTTAATGAAGATATCAGACAAAGTATTGATGGCGTACCTTACGAAGACAGCACTCGAAATAGACAAAGTAAATCAGCGCAAGTTTGGCGATTAACTTAAGCTAACTTAACTCTTTAATTTATCGCGACTGTGTTAGCTTTGTTGAGTAATTTGTTTCTGCCTTTAATACAGTCGTTTTTATATCTAACTATAAATTACAATAAAAAGCCGAATTGTTATTCAATTCGGCTTTTTGATATCAAACGTAACAAACCAGCTTAACGACGACGTTGTTTGTTCTGTTTAGCATTTGATTTGGCTTTACTCTTGTCACCAAAAGCTTTTTGTCGACCATGCTTTTTTTGCTGCCCCAGTGTGTTTTTACGAGCTGGTAAGTCTTTCTTGGTTAGATCGGGCTCATAACCTGGTAACCACTGTTGCATTAAACGCGTATCTAATACTTTCTCTACCGCTTCTAGCAACCATTCTTCTGATGGACTCATTATAGAAATAGCTAAGCCGTCGTTACCTGCTCGTCCTGTGCGGCCAATTCGATGAATGTAGTCTTCGGCGATATAAGGCAACTCGTAGTTAATCACGTAACGTAAGTCATGAATATCAATGCCACGAGCAGCGACATCAGTTGCTACTAATGCTCTTGTTTTACCCGCTTTAAATTCAGCTAATGCTTTGTCTCTTGCGCCTTGAGACTTATCACCGTGTATAGATTGAGTTTTAATACCGTCTTTCGACATTTCTTTTGCTAGATCATCTGCGCCTTGCTTAGTACGAGTAAAAATAAGCACTTGCTGCCAATTTTTCGAACCAATTAAAAACGATGTCAGTTCACGTTTGCGATCACTATCAACGGTATAAACAATTTGCTCTACTTGGCTTGCTGCAGTATTACGTTCGCTAACTTCAATAAGCTCTGGATCATTGAGTAATGTTTTACTGAGTTTAAAAATTGCATCATCAAAGGTGGCCGAAAAAAGCAATGTTTGGCGCTTTGGTGGTAAGCGATTTAAAATTCGATCAATTTCATCTTTAAAGCCCATGTCTAACATGCGATCAGCTTCATCAAATACGATGGTTTCAAGATGAATTAATAACACACTGCCATTAACAATATGGTCTAACAATCGACCTGGTGTGGCGATTAAAACGTCTGCACCTTTTTCTATTGCTTCAATTTGCGGTTTAATACTAACTCCGCCATAGGCTACAGCAATATTAAGGTTAGTATTTTCAGCATAACTAACAAAGCTTTTATACACTTGTTGTGCAAGTTCACGTGTTGGCGTTAACACTAATGCTCTTATCGGCCTTTGAGCAGGAATATTTTCACCCAAACGTTGAAGAATAGGTAATGCAAAAGCAGCCGTTTTTCCTGTACCCGTTTGCGCGCCTGCCATAATATCTTTATTGGCTAGAATAGCGGGAATAGCTTGTTGCTGTATTGGAGTTGGCTGCTCATAACCTAAAGCTTTTACAGCGTCAGTTAATGATTTATCTAATGTTAGTGATGAAAAACTCATGACACTCTATCGCTTCTTAATCGCTTGTTGCTTTTGTTTAAGTTCATGCTCTAGTTCATCAGGATAAAAAACTAAACCTTGCTCGTCTTGACTTGGAAATACCACTATTGCTAACTCATCATCAGCTAAGCCATGTGTCCAACGACTAAACCATTTATTTAAAGAAATAGCTTCAGGTTGACAAGCTTGCCATTCATCAGTTGCCCAAGCTTTTGCAAACTCTTCATTAGGCCAAACTGGCACGCAGTCTTCATCTTCGGTATTTAGCATTACACAGCCATGCTCATCAGTTAATATCCACAGAGTATTTTGACTGACAGTTTCATTGATGAAATAAGCCGCACGCTGTGCATCATCCATTTGCAATATTTGTTTAATTTTTTCTGCTTCTAACACGAGTAATCCTGCCCAACTTTATTAATAGCGCTATTCTACAAAAATTTGCATCTCTTCGCCGATCTGTTTACGCATTTCCATTAATTTTTTCGCACTTTCATGCTGTTTTTTATCTTCATCTGTTTTTGGTATCCATGTAGGAATTTGTTCAGACTGACCGTTTTGGTCTACAGCAACCATGATAACAATACAGTGAGTTGTTAAACGACGGTTTAATGATTTAGGATCGCAAGCATTAACTTCTAATGCGATATGCATAGAAGAGTTTCCGGTATAAATTACCTTAGCTTCTACTTCTACTAAACTACCGACATGAATAGGTGCTATAAATCGAATACCGCCAGCGTAAGCAGTAACACAATATCGACCACTCCATCCTGCTGCGCAGGCGTATGCGGCTAAATCTATCCATTTCATAACCGCACCACCATGAACTTTACCACCAAAGTTAACATCTTGCGGTTCAGCTAAAAATCTTAAGGTAATATCGCGTTGTGGTTGGTTCATGACTATTCCTAATAAAGTAAATTGAGTTTGGTTGATTAACAGTAGCAGTACTTACATTACACGACATTTAGCGTTACATTACCACTAGTTAAATCATTTATAATTTAAAGGTAAACCATGAAAATATGGGTTGATGCTGACGCCTGTCCTGTTGTAATTAAAGAGATACTATTTAGGGCTGCAGAACGAACACAAACAACCACGACTTTATTAGCAAATCATTATTTAAAAGTACCACCATCAAAGGTTATTAGCTTTGTTCAGGTTACCGCGGGTTTTGATGTTGCTGACGATGAGATTGTAAAACGCGCTCAAGCCAATGATTTAGTGATTACCGCTGATATCCCATTAGCAGCAGAAGTGGTTGAGAAAGGCTGTTTAGCTTTAAACCCTAGAGGTGAGCTATACACTGAAAGTAATATTCGCCAACGCCTTAACATGCGTGATTTTATGGATACATTACGTTCGAGTGGCATTGAAACAGGTGGCGCACCACCGATCAGTCAAAGTGATCGACAAGCTTTTGCTAACAACTTGGATAAATTATTAGCTCAGAAATAATTATAGAGTAGCAATATGGCTAAATTATATTTAGCCATAGTTATACCAATTGATATAAACAATCGATCATTCTAAAGCGGTTTAAATATCCAGTATCTAAGTTGCTTTCAATCCCAATAGCCTGCTATTGGTCGATCAAGCGCCTAGCTACTGAAAATTTATCCTCGTTTAAAATTGATCAATTCATTAAGTCAATTGGTATTAAAGAGTTCTACTTGCTTGGGTTAGGATTTATTCTTCTTCTACCGCCACTTTTTTGCTCGCTATTACCGTAAGGGTTACTAGCAGAGCTATTTCCTATATGACGTCTATTTTTTCCAGTAGGTTTATTCCCTCGAGCATTACCACCGGAACGTTGTCCATCTTTATGATCCAAGCTTTCAGATTTAAATTTTCTTGGCTTTTTAGGCTTTAATGCTCTTAATTTACGCGACTCTGGTAGCGCATGTACAGGTTCAAAACCAGCCACAATCTCTCTTGGAATATGTGCTTGTATTACGTGTTCAACGTCATTAAGTAAATCTATTTCATCAGCACACACTAATGATACAGCATGACCACTTGAACCTGCTCGGCCCGTTCTACCAATTCTATGAACATAATCTTCAGGTACATTAGGTAATTCATAGTTAACTACTTGCGGTAGTTGGTCAATATCAATACCACGTGCGGCGATATCAGTAGCAACTAGAACACTGATCTTACCTTCTTTAAATTGTGCTAATGCTTTGGTTCTTGCACCCTGGCTTTTATTACCATGAATAGCAGCAGCAGGAATCCCTGCGGCGTCTAATTGTTTAGTTAGTTTGTTTGCGCCATGCTTAGTTTTCATAAACACGATAACTTGTTGCCAATCATTTTCTAAAATTAAATGTGTTAACAACGCTGATTTTTTGTTTTTATCAACTGAGTAGATCGATTGCTCAACTCTTTCAGCCGTGGTAGTTTCTGGGCTAATTGAAATCTCTACAGGGTTATTGACTATACGTTTAGCAAGTTCACGAATATCTGGAGAGAATGTCGCAGAGAAAAGCAAAGTTTGACGAACTTTAGGTAACAATGACAATATTTTCTTAATATCTCGAAGAAAACCCATATCTAACATTCTGTCAGCTTCATCGAGTACTAATATTTCTAGTTGATTAAAGCGTATAGCATTTTGGTTATATAAGTCTAACAACCTACCTGGCGTGGCCACTAATATATCGACACCTTCACGTAGTTTTTGCATCTGAGGGTTGATCTTAACGCCACCAAAAACGACAGCTGATTTTAATGGTAAGTGTTTACCATACATTTCTACATTCTCAGCAATTTGTGCTGCAAGCTCACGCGTTGGGGTAATAATTAATGTTCGAGCTTGGTTTGCACGAACTTTATCTCCACGAGATAGCAATTCAAGAATCGGTAAAGTAAAGCCAGCCGTTTTACCTGTGCCCGTTTGGGCTGCAGCCATAACATCTTTACCAGAAAGCACTGCCGGTATTGCCTGAGATTGAATAGGTGACGGTGTATCATAGCCTTTCTCAGCAATAGCTTTTTGTATTGGTGCAGATAAACCTAAATCGGTAAAACTCATAGAATGTACTCTTCTCGCTGATGGTTTGAGCCAATGTCAAACAGCGGTGGAGAATACATTATAGGAGGCTTTAGTGCAATGATAGTGCTTGTAGGCAGTAGATTTAATATAAATTATTTTCGATTAATAGATATAAACGAAAAAACCCGTAACTTTCGTTACGGGTTTTAAGAATGATGGTGGAGGGAGGTGGATTCGAACCACCGAAGGCTGAGCCGTCAGATTTACAGTCTGATCCCTTTGGCCACTCGGGAACCCCTCCACAGGGTCGAAAACCCAGCATAAGCTGGGTATTCTGAAAAGAAGCCTAGCAATGTCCTACTCTCACATGGGAACTCCCACACTACCATCGGCGCTAACACGTTTCACTTCTGAGTTCGGAATGGGATC